>VOFC01006660.1_pt1 | contig 21991 bp, 32 predicted proteins | sample 5384161 | NCBI WGS metagenome assembly VOFC01 (sample SAMN12384722, study PRJNA508395) | human gut metagenome | isolation source: healthy gut B | host: Homo sapiens | reverse complement strand
TGGAGATATCATGTCGGTATATACGAATGATATTGATACATTAAGACAGATGATCAGCCAAAGTATGCCGCAGCTTCTGAACAGTGGGATTACGATCATCAGTGTATTTGTCAGTATGTTGATCTTAAGTATCCCACTTACGGTCGTAACGATGATCATGGTCGGAATCATGGTATTCTGTTCAAAGAAATCTGCCGGACAGAGCGGGGCATATTTTGCAAAACAGCAGAAAGACCTGGGAACTGTGAACGGTTATATCGAAGAGATGATGAACGGACAAAAAGGTGGTAAAGGTATTCTGCCATGAAGAGGAGAACATGCAGAACTTCAAGAAGCTGAATGATGAACTATATGTCAGTGCAGACAAAGCCAATACATTTGCCAACTTTTTTAGGACCGATCAATGCACAGATCGGAAATATCAGCTATGTGATCTGTGCAATCATCGGGGGTGTGCTGGCACTTGGAAAGGTCGGAGGTTTTACCCTCGGAGGTCTGGCAAGCTTCCTCACCTTTAATAAGAGCTTCAGTATGCCGATCAACCAGATCAGTATGCAGATGAATGCAATTGTTATGGCGATGGCCGGGGCCGACCGTATTTTTAAGCTGATGGATGAAAAAGAAGAACTGGATGAAGGTTATGTAACTCTGGTCAATGCGAAAGAAGAAGACGGAAAGCTTACAGAGTGTGAAGAAAAAGAACCGAACGCTGGGCATGGAAACATACACATCAGAATGATGGCAGTGTGGATTATGTGGAGGTGAAAGGTGAAGTCGTATTCAATGGTGTGGATTTCGGTTATAATGATGAGAAGATTGTATTGCATGATATCAAATTATATGCCAAACCGGGACAGAAGATTGCATTCGTCGGATCGACCGGAGCAGGTAAGACTACGATTACCAATCTGATCAATCGTTTCTATGATATTCAGGATGGTAAGATCCGTTATGATGGAATCAACATTAACAAGATAAAGAAGGCAGATCTCAGACGTTCACTTGGAATCGTACTTCAGGATACACATTTATTCACCGGAACGGTGCGTGACAATATCCGCTTTGGCAAACTGGATGCGACCGATGAAGAGATCGTGGCAGCAGCAAAGCTTGCAAATGCCGACAGCTTTATCCGAAGACTTCCGAAAGGCTATGATACGATGCTGACCGGAGACGGAGCAAATTTAAGCCAGGGACAGCGCCAGCTTCTGGCCATCGCAAGAGCCGCTATTGCTGATCCTCCGGTATTGATCCTTGATGAAGCAACCAGTTCCATCGATACCAGAACGGAACGGATCGTACAGGATGGAATGGATAAGCTGATGCGTGGAAGGACAACATTTGTTATTGCCCACAGATTATCGACAGTCCGCAATTCTGACTGCATTATGGTGCTGGAACAGGGAAGGATAATAGAGCGTGGTACCCATGATGAACTGATCGAAGAGAAAGGCAGATATTATCAGCTGTATACGGGAAATGCGATCAGCGCGTAAATGAATCGGATGATGAATGAAAAAGGGACAGGACATTTTTTTTTAATTTGGGACGGAGGATTTTTTAAAATCCTCCGTCCCAAATTGTTTCTTGCAGAACCCGGACAAAGCAACTATAATGAAAACAGACATTCGAAAAGGGTAGAATGCATATGAAATCAATCATGCTATGTTATAATCTGAAAGGCACGAAAAAAGGGAAGAAAGATCGGCATGCTGGGAAGTTTTCTTGGTTTTCGTGTGAAATATGTGGAAAAAGAAGAGTATTCAAAGACAATCGGAGTACTGACCGGACTGAAAGAAGAAGTGGCGGAAGAGGCATCAAGGGAGGAAACTTCCGGGACAGACAATGAAAAAATGAAGAAATCACAGACTTTGAAGAAGAGATGCTTGTCATGCTACTGGCAGACAATCGGATATTGGATAAGCTATTATTCCAGATGAAAAAGAAAAAGTACAGGTTCCGCTGAAGGCAATCGTTACTGCAAAGAATCAGAACTGGACATCAACGGCTCTTTATAGCGAAATAAAAAGAGAGCATGAATCCATGACGAAAGCAGAACAGGCCGGAAAGAAAAAGAAGAATAAAAACCGGAAAGAAAGGAAACCATAAGATTGAGTATATACGATACATTAAATGAACAACAAAGAGAAGCAGTGTTCCATACAGAAGGACCACTTCTGATCCTTGCAGGAGCAGGATCCGGAAAGACAAGGGTTCTGACACACAGAATTGCTTACTTAATTGAAGAGCAGCAGGTGAATCCATGGAATATCCTTGCAATTACATTTACGAATAAAGCAGCCGGAGAGATGAGGGAACGTGTTGACAAATTGGTTGGATACGGATCAGAGAGTATATGGGTAAGCACCTTCCATTCCATGTGCGTGCGTATATTAAGACGCCATATCGATCTGCTCGGATATGATACCAACTTTACAATCTACGACAGTGACGATCAAAAGACACTGATGCGTGAGGTCTGTAAGCTTCTGCAGGTAGATACGAAGATGTTCCGGGAAAGAGCACTGTTGTCAGAGATTTCCAAAGCAAAGGATGAACTGGTGACACCACAGGAATACCGTATGCGTGCGGAAGGGGATTACAGCCGGAAAAAAATTGCAGAAGTATATGAAGAATATGAAAACAGCTCCGATCAAATAATGCATTGGATTTTGATGATCTGTTGTTTAAGACCGTGCAGCTTTTCCAGACACAGAAAGATGTACTGGAATATTATCAGGAGCGTTTCCGTTATATCATGGTGGATGAGGATCAGGATACGAATACAGTACAGTTCGAACTGATCCGTCTGCTGGCATCCAAGTACCGTAATCTGTGTGTGTTTGGAGACGATGACCAGTCCATATATAAGTTCCGCGGCGCGAACATTAAGAACATCCTGGATTTTGAACATGTGTTTGATGATACTAAAGTGATCAAGCTGGAGCAGAATTACCGTTCTACTGGCAATATCCTGAATGCAGCCAATGCCGTGATCCGAACAATCAGGGAAGAAAAGACAAGACGCTCTGGACAGAGAATGAAGATGGAGATATGATCCAGTTCCGTCAGTTTGATTCTGCTTATGAAGAGGCAGAATATGTAGTCGGTGACATCAGACGCCATGTCAATAAAGAACTCTGCAACTACAAAGATAATGCAGTTCTTTACCGTACCAATGCACAGTCCCGTATGTTCGAGGAACGTTTTGTCCGTGACAGTATTCCATATAAAAGTCATCGGCGGTGTGAACTTCTATGCGAGACGCGAGATCAAGGATCTTCTTGCGTATCTGAAGACGATTGATAACGGAAGAGATGATCTGGCTGTCAGACGTATTGTAAATGTTCCGAAGCGTGGAATCGGACTGACCAGCATCAACCGTGTGCAGGAATACGCATCAACCAGAGAATGCAAGCTTCTACGATGCACTCCGTGCCGTAGACCTGATCCCGAACATCGGAAGAGGACAGGCAAAACTGGAATCGTTCGTTGCAATGATCGAGCATTTTAAGAATGATACAGAAGACATGAGTGTATTGGAACTGTTGGAGGAAGTTATCAACGAAACTGGTTATATCGATGCGCTGATCCACGAATGTGAGAGTGAAGAGGCAACATCAAGAATTGAAAATATAGACGAACTCCGCAATAAGATCGCTGCTTATGAAGAAAGCTGTGCGCTACAGAATGAAGCACCGACACTTGGAGGATTTCTTGAGGATGTAGCTCTGGTAGCAGATATCGACAGTCTGGATGAAAGTACAGATTATGTCGTATTGATGACATTACATAGTGCAAAGGTCTGGAATTCCCACATGTATATCTGGCAGGAATGGAAGATGGACTGTTCCTGAGCTATATGACGATCACAGCAGACGATCCGGCAGAACTGGAAGAAAAAAAGACGATTATGTTATGTAGGAATCACAAGAGCAGAGAAAGATCTGACACTGACCTGTGCAAGAAAAAACGTATGGTACATGGGGAGACACAGTATAAGAAGATGTCCTGTTTCTTAAAAGAAATCCCATTGGAACTTCTGGAGACAGGACCATCAGCAAAAAAAAAGAGAAGAAAGAAGAAAGTGAGCAGGTAAGGGCGAAGACCTCTTTCATGCAGGCGAAAGAAACATTTAAGACAGAAGGCATTTACCGCACCAAAGCCGATACAGCAGTTCGGGACACCAAAAGGCGGGAAGCTTCCTTACGGAGTGGGGAGACCGTGTCAGACATATCAAATTCGGAGAAGGAACGGTAACTGCAATCATTGAAGGCGGACGTGATTATGAAGTAACAGTTCACTTCGACGGACCCGGAACGAAGAAGATGTTTGCCACATTTGCAAGACTTCAGAAAGTATAACAATCCGGAATCTATCCGGGATACAGGAGAAAAAATCTGAAAAATAAGTAGTCATACACTACGTAAAGTGTTATAATAAGTAAAGAATGATTTGCCGAAAGAGCAGAGGAAAGGACGTGGGAGCATGAGTAAAGTAGAAGATATTATTGCAGCATCCAAGCTTAGCGAACTGATGAATAAAAAGAAGAGGACAAACACGGCAAGACCGTACTCTGGATTCTGGCAGTAGTCAGGAGCTGTAGCTGCAGTTGCAGGAATCGCTTATGCAGTATATTGCTTCTTTACCCCGGATTACCTGGAAGATTTCGAGGATGATTTTGATGACGATGATTTCGACGATGACTTTTTCGATGATGACGATCAGGTATAAGAACCGGGCGGATGAATAAGTGAAGAAAGAAGCAGGTTAGAAACCGATCTGGTAAAAAGAAAGGCGACTGGCCTGCTTTTCTTTTGCAATCTCAAATGCGTCCGCATGGAAAATTCAGTAATATTTATAGAAAGAAGAGAGAAAGGTATGCAGGAACAGTGTTATGCACTACTGATTGATGCAGATAATGTATCAGCAAAATACATCAAGCCGATCCTGACAGAATTGTCAAAATATGGGATCATTACATACAAAAAGAATATACGGAGACTGGACGAGCACACAGCATTCAAGCTGGAAAGATGAACTTCTGACAAACTCGATCACGCCGATCCAGCAGTTTAGTTATACACAAGGAAAGAATTCTACCGATTCAGCTATGATCATTGATGCGATGGATATCCTGTATACGAATGATGTGGATGGATTTTGCATTGTATCCAGTGACAGCGACTTTACAAGACTCGTCAGCCGTCTTAGAGAGAGCGGAAAGATGGTTATTGGCATGGGAGAAAATAAGACTCCGGAGCCATTCAGGAAAGCGTGTGATAAGTTTACGATTCTGGAAAATCTGATGAGCGAGCAGAATCCGGGAACATCGAAGAGCGAGACAACACATGACAGACGAAGTAAAGAGAAGATTGAAGATGCGATCATTAAGATGATCATTGAGAATCAGGATATCAATAAGCCAACCGGACTCGGCGAAGTAGGAAGCCGTCTGGTCAGTCTTTACCCGGACTTTGATGTGCGGAGCTACGGGTATAATATGCTGTCCAAGTTTCTGGAGGAATTCACAAGAATCCAGATGGTAAAACATGGAAATATTGTGTCGGTTACTTTAAGAGAGGATCAGGATCTGAAGGAAAATATCGACAGCTACGTCGTACAGACTGTGAAAAAGTCGGGAAGATCCGGAGTAGAACTCAGTACACTGGGAAATAAAATGTATGAAAAATACAAAGACTTTAAGATCCGCGATTATGGATATTCCCAGTTCAATCAGTATGTGAAAAGTCTGAAACATGTGAAAGTGGAACAGGAAGGGACAATCCTGAAAGCAGTATATAAAGGATAGAAAAGCGGAACAAGAGACAGAACCAGAAATAGTAAAGATAATGAAATAAATTGCAATAGACAAAAGCTATGACAGAAAGGATAGATATGAAAAAAAAGGACAGGTATACGAAGGAATTATAGAATCCGTAGAATTTCCAAATAAAGGGCGCATTTATCTGCCGGAAGAAGACAGATGGGTAGTCGTAAAGAATGGCGTGCCGGGACAGAAGGTAAGGTTTTCTGTCAATAAGATCAGAAAAGGAAAGGCAGAAGGGCGTCTTCTGGAAGTACTGGAACCGTCAGCCAGCGAGATCCCGTCAGCCTGTCCACATTTCGGACAGTGCGGAGGCTGTACTTATCAGAATCTTCCGTATGAAGAGCAGCTTGCCATGAAGAATGAGCAGGTGAAAAAATGATGGATGAAGCGGTAGACGGGGAGTATATCTGGGAAGGCATCAAACCTAGTCCTGTCAGGACCGAGTACCGCAACAAGATGGAATTTTCATTCGGAGATGAATACAAAGACGGACCACTGGCACTTGGGATGCATAAACGCGGAAGTTTTCATGATATTGTAAATGTGACAGATTGTCAGATCGTAGATGAAGATTACAGAAAGATTCTTGCATGTACACTGGAATGTGCGGGAGAATCGGGACTTCCATATTATCACCGCATGCGTCATGTTGGATATTTCCGCCACCTGCTGGTACGAAAAGCAGTAAAGACAGGAGAAATCCTGGTGGATCTGGTCACAGCATCCGATACGGCAGAACTCGGAGTTGATCCGGCAGAGGCAATGAAAAAATCCAGACATTTAAGGCTGCATGGTTGGAAAAGATGACAGCAATGAACTTTGATGGAACATTGGTCGGAATCCTGCATGCGTCAGATGATGGAGAAGCAAGGCGTTACGGAAGAATTGAAAGTTCGTGATCAGATGGAATGGGTCAGAGCGGTAAATAATATCCGGAATGCTGCAGAAGAGATTGTGTTGAAAGAATTAGTGTATATTTAAAGCGTGGAAAGCTCCTTCGGGAGCTTTTGGCTGTTTATAAGATAAATTCTGTCGGAGATTTTGACTTAATGATTTGATTTATAAAACTGGCAATGATACAATTAGCGTAATTTGTAAGAAAGCAGAGAAAATATGAGTGAAAAGTTACTGATTGTTGAAGATGACAAAAATTGATGGAATCCGTCTGGCTTTAAAGAATGATGCTTATTTCTTTTATCATTGTTACGGATCATGGCATGACAGCAATAGATTCTACAATAAGTACATATATCGCAGAGGCTAATGTTGTTTTTGGAGATCCTAATACTGGAGGTATACATCAATTTGCTAGAATACTAGGGTTCGAAAAGGATTTGACAAAGTGTGGTGAATGGAAGATGATGGATTTCTTATCATCTATTGTTGAAATCGATCAGGATTATAGAAAATGTTATGCACAAGAAAATGGTAATACGCTTCTTCTTGACCTTTTTAATACACCAACGGGAACAATCGAACGATTATATTTAAACAAAAATAAGGTTGAAGCTATTAGTGCAGTTTTAAATAATGTTGAGGGTTTTGAGAAAATTATCTTCTACCGCAAACAGGACATGAACGTGAATCAGACAGGGATTATCTTATCTTAAGGAAAAAGATGTCCGGAAAAGACATAAAAGGATTTCCTTTTCCGGACAGCCTTATTTACAAGCTGGTTTTATAAAGAATGGACAGTTGATTACATTGCCGCCTTTGTTCAATATGTATGCAGCGCTTTTATTATGGGATCGAAGCCGTTATCATCCAGAAAAAATGGGGACCATTTGTACTAAATGATGAAACTGGCGAACGACTTCTGTTTGAGAAATTCTTGTATCTATCAAGGAGAATTATACCGAATATCGTTCTTAACCTATTAAATAACGATAATGTGGTTTATGTTACTCAAAAATACTCAATTAATGAAACCATTAAGCATGTGGGTGAACATGAGATAAAAGAACTTATACAGAAAGAACTATATGCTGCAGAAGAAAACGCTTTAAAGAGATAATTAAGGTGGTGATAACAGTGGATTTTAGATCTGAAGTATTCAAATTATGCAAAGCAATACAGAAAACAGAAACAAATATTGTCAATGATACATATCTAAGGCTTTTCATTGCAAATCTGAAGAATATGTGATACCCCAATATTCAATGTTTCATGAGGCGGCAAAAACACGGAAATAACCAGTTTTATGGGTATCTTTATGCTAATGAACATACGGATGATTATAAGACGGTATTACAAGGGATTACACCATTACCTGATAAGGACATACAGATATTTGCAAGAGCACATGCCACTATTTACGCTCTTATAAAAGAATGTGTTAAGGAGTTAGAGATTTCAAATCCTATAATTGTCATAAAAGGGCATTGGACCCATATAGTAAATATAAGACCTGATGCAGCAGGAGTACCATTCTTAGCTGAAAAAATATAGAAAAAAGATGAAAAAACATTTCGAGAAAAACTATACAAAAAATGTGATTAATTCATCGAAATGCCTCGTGGAAGAACTTAAACCTGAGGACATACATACTATGTTTATGGTTTTCATGAAGATTGATAGTGGCGTGTCCCATTATGTAGTGCCAGAAAGTATTAAACCACTAGATTTTGAGTTGTTCTAATCAGCTTATCCCGAAAATCAGGACGTATCTGGATTCTGGTGTCCAGCAATTCTGTATACTGTTCAGGTTCAGGACGAAATTTTTCTTCCCGGAAAGCGGCGGCATCTTTTTCAAGTTGTTTTTGAGCGAGATGTCCTGAGAATCCAGGATATCCAGATTGTTATTCATCTGGTCATATTTTTTGGATAGATTCGTCATATCTTTATCGGTAGAGCATTCTGCCTGGAAGATTAGCTGCTCTTTCCTTGATTTCAGTTCTTCAATTTCTTCGGTAATAGTGGTAAGCTGCTGATTCAATTTTATATGCTGGATGGGATTCAAAATACTGGTTTTCTCTTTTTTCATCATTCAGTTCTTTCCGCTCTGTAACTTTAGCTTTGAGTTTCTTTTTTTAACGGTGTTGTATTTATTCAGTATTGATTAAAATGATTCATCCAGTCATGGATCACTTCTTTTTGCATCTCATTGTGGAGCAAATGATATTGTGTAAAAATCATGTGATTTCGGATTGCTTCCAAGGTTTCTGCAATTATTGGAATAGACTTTTCTACAGCTTCAGCCAGTTTTGCTACTTTTGCTTTTTAATTCTCGGAGCATTTTGTTATCCGCACGAATCTGACGGTTGATTTCACAGCGGTCTGCTATCATGCCTTTCTTTTTTTTCCATATTCTGGGCAATGTAGCCTTCATGGATGGTTGGCTGTTCGGTGATTCCCTGATCTGCAAAGCTGCGGTGATCAATGGTAGCATTTATCTGATTACGTGCAAGCATTTTATTTACGGCATCTGCCCAGTTTGCTCTCCAGATATGGAGTTGTTCATCACTGTTCCATTGTTCGGAAATAGGATTCTGTCTGCCATATCGGCTGCTCTTGGGGTGTTTATCAATCCGTTCATATCCTTTTTCCTGTGCGGCAGAGGAAGTCAGATATTCTTTCTTTTTCCCAACTTTATAGCGATATTGCTTTTCCCATCCCTGTTTCTGAGCAGTTTTAAATTCAGAAGCAGTAAAGCCTCTTTCTTGCCCGTCTTTTTTATACAGAGATATTCTTTTTCGGTTTTATACTGCCATGTTCCATTTTCATTTAGTGGTCGGACAGTAAGAAGAATGTGAGCATGGGGATTGTGACCATCTGTATTGTGAATGGCAAAATCAGCACACATTCCCATATCTACAAAATTTTTTTGAATAAAATTTTGAAGAAGAGAAATATTGCTGTCTTTATCCAACTCAACGGGGAGTGCGACAACAAATTCTCTTGCAAGTCGGCTGTCTTTGGTCTTTTCGTTTTCTTCCACAGCATTCCAGAGTTGTTCCCGGTCATTCCATTCCAATGGAGCCATTGAAGGAAGCATCACCTCCTGATAGATCAGCCCCTGCTTTCTGGTATAGTCATGCTGGATGCCGTCATAATCATTGTACATGCGGCTACAGCTCATATAAGCAGAAGCAGCAACAGCAGACCGACCGGAACCACGGCTGACGACTTTGGCTTGCATATGATAAATTGCCATATCTGGCACCTCCTTTCGATGTTGCCTGCAACAGCGGATAAAGCCCTCGGCAGAGCGCACGAGCCCCGAAGGGGATACCACTGCCTGATTTATCAGGTGGTGAGTAAGTGCGCCCTTCGGGAGTAGAACTTGTGCGTTTACATTCCCCGTAGCCGGATCATCAGCTCCCGTTTCAGGGAATCTAAATCCATTTCTTTAATATGGGGAACAATACTTTCCAGAATGGCTCCTTCCTGGACTAATCGGTGTGTTCTGGCATCACGTTCTTTTTTGCGATTTCTTGCTTCGGCTTCTTCCTGGCGGTGTCTTGCCTGTAAAAGTGCTTTTTCTTCCGGTGTCATTATTCTTTTATCTGCCATATCTGGCACCTCCTTTTTATGCCCGTATCCGGGCAGTTTTGGTTTTAAAATCTTCTGGTTTGGTACTATAGTTTCGGATAACTGACAGTGGCATGTTCTTGGTGAAAAAATAAGGAAAGATAGTAGTACCACTGTCAGTGAAAAATAATCATTGCGTTATACTTCTTTGAGTCAATTCTGGTTCGGAGCATGATTGTTCAACAGGATTTTTTTCGCCTGTTTTAAATTAGCTGTTGCATTGTCCTGACGAATATTCCGGTTATTGATACGGACAGGAATACATCTCTCCAGAATACGGTCATAAATTCGTTTGTGTGCGATATCAGCGGCGTTATTCAGCTCTGATAAAGTGAGATTGGTCGTTATGATCAGGGGCTTTTTACTGCGGTAACGACTGTCGATCACATTGAATACCTGTTCCAGTGCAAGTCAGAGTTCCGCTCAATTCCGAGATCATCAATAATCAGAAGACTATAGCGGTTTAAGCTGTTGATGAACTGGTTTCTGTCTTCAAAATGCATTCCGGTAAGGGTATTCAGAATCTGGGAAAAGTTGGTCATCAGTACAGGAACGCCTTTTTCCAGCAGGGCATTGGCAATGCAGCCTGCAAAAAAAAAGATTTTCCAGTACCGACATCACCCCAGATGAGAAATCCGGAAGCGTTTGCTTTCATCTCTTCCCAGTTGCTTACATAATTGTGTGCCAGTTTTATTTCCGGATTGATGCCGTTATCCCTGGCAAAAGTGTAGTCATAGAGTGCTTTGTCCTGTAAGCCGCTGGTTTTAAGATGCTCTATTTCCATTTGTTTTTCATGAAGTTTTCTCTGGGCTTCTTCCTGCTCAAAGATTTCCTGCTGGCATTTACAGCGGATAGAAGGAATAAGAACTTTTCCCTGTAATTCATGCCTGCATTGCCTTGGCGTATTGCATTTGGAACAGTAGATCAGGTGGTCTGTTTCGTTAAAATATTCATCAGGCTGAATCTCTCTGTTTGGTGTTATAGCGGTTGCTTTTTCTGTAAATCTTGTCATAGTGTTTCGTATTCCTCACTTTCGTAATTCCTTTGCCGGGAAGCAGGATGATCCTGTCTTGCCCAACTGATGATGGTAGCTGCATGGTTCTGATATTGCTTTCCGGTAGAAGCCATATAACCGGATAAGCGTTCAATATAATCCTTCCAGTCAGGGATTGTCTGCCGGATATCTTCCAGCTCTTTTTCTGACAGAAAAACATTTTGAAATTTTCCATAGGGTGAGAGTGGCTCCTTACTCCCTCTTTTTTCTAAATTGTTCTTTTTTATCTCTTTCTTATTACCAGACAGTTTTCTGTCTGTATCAGGAAGAGTCCTGTCTGTCAATAGGACAGTTTTCTGTCTGTCTTAGGGAAAGAAATCTGTCTGTATAGTGGATGGTTTCTTTTGGGAGTTTTACATAAATCCGATTAGGCTGTCCGGGTCCCTGCCGTTTTCGGAAGATAAGCTCCTGTTTTTCCAGTACTGCCAGAGCAATTTTAACAGTCATCTGGCTTTTTGTGGAGAACTTCTGCTAGCGCTTCAATCGTAAAGTAAATGAACACATGACCATCGATATCTGACCAGCCCTCATTTTTTGGGAAAGCCTTGCCCGGTCGAGCAGGATAATATAAAGCATTTTGGCAGTTTCGTTTATTTCCATGTCCAGAAGGAAAACGGGGAAACATCATATAAGATGGCAGGTTGGTGTCTGCTGTCAGAAAGTCCGTCATGTGTTCATCTCCAATCAGTTATTCGCCAAGAAAATCCCAGTCAACATCACTATCTGGCAGTGAATTTTCAGGTGCTGGAAAGGACGCCCTGATTTGGGGCTCCCTTTGCACCATGCCTACAGTCAGTCCGGAAAGAAAAAGTGGCAATTCCTGTTTCAGACTGTTTTCCACTGCATCTACAATCTGTTTCACAAAAAAGTTCTTCCCCCATTTCTCTTGTTTCCAGATAAGGATCAGCCTGTGTGCGGTAGTAGCGGTCAAAATAATATACCAGTGCAAGAGAGATTACCTGACTGTAAGATTTAAAATCCTGCCTATCCATCGTCTGTAAATATTCCCAGGCTCTCCGTTGCTGTTCTTTGTCCAGATTAAAGCGCAGGTTTGTGTTGCGGATATTGTTCTGCATGGTTTATCCCCTCCTTTTCAGGCTCATATAAGCCAGAGATTCGTAACCTTTGGCAGTGGCGCAGATGTCATCAATGATTGTGACTCGTGATTTGTCATACGTTCCGAAGTTACGGATCAGACATCCACCGCCGCCAACTACATACAGGCGCATCAGGTCAGGATTGTATTCATATTTGCGGAGCGTGGAAAAAAGTTCTGCCACATACTGTCTGGCAATAGAACTGATACAATCCAGATATGGTGCTGAAATGTCAGCTGTTCCAAACCGCAGAATCTGTTCTACTGTGGATTCTTCAATTTTCACTCCGAATTTGTCCAGAACAGCGTTCTTTGCGGCAATCATGCACTGGTTTACACCAAGTTTTTCTGTCCAGCATCGGCTTTCTTGCGCTTTCTTATTGTTGACATACAGAATGTTCATGGTTCCGTTTCCGATATCTGCAAGGAGATTAGTTCCCTTGAAATTTCCAAGGTGGTTTACAATAGCCGGATATCCCTGTGGGTAAAGGCTACATCCCGCAAAGTGGAGATGATATTCTTTGCCGTTGAAACGGTAATGGACTTCTGGATTCTGGAGCAGATAGGAACGAAAAGCTTCTCTTTGATTTCTGATCCATGTCAGAGGAAGTCCGGCAGCCAGATGAACATCTGCTTCACGGATGGAAAAGACATTCAGTTCCCTTGCAATAGCCATTAGTGTCAGAAGATAATATTCTTCGTCCATAGCTTTATCCGGGATAAATTCTTTGTGTCCTTCGCCGATCCGGTAGTAAATGCCGTTGTATTCCAGGATATTTCCAGTGAAGATCGGTTCAGTTTCATAGGCTTTGATGCCGGTTGGGGTGACGGTGTTTGCTGTTTTCATATTGCCATAGCCATGATCTACAGCGATGATTTTTTTTGTGTTTTTGAGTTCTCGCATAAAAAATACCTCCGTTTTCGTATTGATTGATTCAGCAGGTCATACCGGTGTGGTACTGCTTTGCTGTGAGATAAGCATACGAAAATCGGAGGTAAAAAGACATTGAGTAGAAATTGAGCTGGAATTGAGAAAAAAGATATATTGTGCGTACATTCTTCATGTACTCTTGTTGTGATTTCATTGTTTTTTATCGTATAATATGGATACTGGAGGTGGTTTGGATGAAATACAAGATTTTAGTTGTCGATGATGATAAAGAATTGGTGAAAATGCTTTGTAGTTATTTTAATATGAAACAATATGAAACCATTACGGCTACAGACGGAATGGAAGCATTAAATAAAATAAAAATGAAACCGGATATTATTTTGTTGGATATCAATATGCCACGCATGGATGGGATTGAAGTATGTCGTCTGATACGCAGTAAAGTGTTATGCCCGATTTTGTTTCTAACAGCAAGAGTTGATGAAGATGATAAAATTAATGGGTTGCTTTCGGGTGGGGATGACTATATTACGAAACCATTTAGTCTTCGGGAGTTGGAAGCAAGGATTGTCACAAACATAAAGAGAGAAGAAAGGCATCAACAAAAAACGGAATACCGTTTCATGGATGAAATGCTGATTGATTATTCTGAAAAAATAGTAGCTATAGCCGGACACAGGATGGAGTTCACAAAAATTGAATATCAGATTATTGAATTCTTATCCATGCATCCAGGGCAGGTGTTTGATAAAGAACGTATATATGCACAAGTCTGTGGATATGATGCGGAAGGGGACAGTAGAACGATAACGGAATTAGTACGGCGTATAAGGAAAAAAATAGCGGATTATTCAGAAAAAGAATACATAGAAACTGTATGGGGGATTGGATACCGATGGAAAAAATAAGAAACTTGTCACTGAAAAAAACAATTCTGCTTTATTTTGTGATCAGCTTAACGGCAGCATTTCTGTTATCTGGATTTACAGTTCATTTTGCAGGAAATATGCAGAATAAAATATGGGAAAAATATATTGATTATGCAGATTATACGGACGTGTTTCAGCAATATGGAAAGAAATACGAGATTGAGATATCAAGACCTAATCAATCGCAGATGAATCGTTTGGACCATCATCTTTCGGAAATGTGTGACTTTATGGAAACATATTCGGTACTGATTTTTTCGATTGTTGGGAGTGTTGTTGCGGTATTCTTTTTTTATAAAAATAAGTTAAAGACACCTCTACAGGAACTAAAAGATGCCTCACAAATGATTGCAGATAATGAACTGGATTTTCATGTGTCCTATGAAAATAAAGATGAGATGGGAACTTTGTGTAAAGAATTTGAAATGATGCGAAGTGATTTATCAGATAACAACAGAAAGATGTGGCGAATGATTGATGACGAGAAGGCTTTGCGGAATGCAATTGCACATGATATACGTTCTCCACTTTCCATATTGCGTGGGTATCAGGAAATGCTCTTAGAGTTTGTTTCTGCCGAGAGTATAAAAACAGAGGATGTTATTGATATCTTACAAACAGGCATGTATCAGATTGACCGTATAGAGCATTTCACGGAAAACATGAGAAAAATGTCCCATTTAGAACAGAGGGAACTGCAATGCTCAGAGATAGAATTATCGGAACTGGCAAAAAAGATTAAGGCAGAAGCTGCCATGCTGTCCAAGAAGGAAAGTAAATTATGTAAGGTAGAAAGAGTGCAGGAACAAAACATTGTGAAAGTGGATGAGGAACTTGTCATGGAAGTGACAGACAACTTACTGGAAAATGCGGTTCGATATGCACAAAAAAGTATTGCTTTGCAGATAAAGAAAAAGGATGGTTTTCTTATAATTTCTGTTGAAGATGATGGAATAGGATTTGTGGATACTGAGGAAAAAGTAACAGAGCCATTTTATCATAAGAATCCACAAGATGATTTAAAGCATTTTGGCCTTGGTATGTATATTTCTCGTATTTTCTGTGAAAAGCATGGAGGAAATTTGAAAATATATAATGCCAGACAAGGCGGTGCTCATGTAGAAGCTCTTTTCAAAGCTGAATAAAAATACTTTATAAGGCTGAAATCACAAATAAAGTGGTTTTAGTCTTTTTTTTGTTGTGAATTTATTGAGAATTGATTTGTATGATGTTGTTAAAGAAATAAAGAAAGGAAGAGATACAATGAAAACAATCATAAAAAGAAGTATACTTGATTATTTAAAGAACCCTGTTTTGTGGATTGGCTTGATTATTATAGTTGCCAGTATGTATCAATGTCTGTCATCGTATTTGCAAATTCATTATATCAAACAGAATGAACAGATCACACAAAATGACGTAGCATTGGAAGATGCTGATGTCATGGATGGGTACATTCCCACATCTGATGATAAAGAAAGAAGAAGGGAGTGGGAAGATACGATCAAAGAGACGTTAATGGACACCTCCAAAAATGGTTTTGGATTTAGCAGGCAGGAAGCAGATCATGTAATGAAAGAAATTCAGAGTATGGAGGTAAAGACTGCTGCTGAGTTTTTGGAATCCCAATATGGCTATTATAATGCAATATATGCTTATGAGGACCTTGAAATTCATAAGGGGACAGCAGAAGAAATCAATCATTATATCGAGCGGAAATTATCCGAACATTCTTTTTCCTGGTACTTTGCCAAAAAATTTACGGATTTTGCAGGATTGCATATGGCCTTTTTGCAACAGTCTTGCTATCATTTTTATTTATTCAGGATACACGAAAAAGTACCTATGAATTATTACATACAAAGCCTGTTACGGCAGTCCAATATATATGTGGGAAAGTAATAAGCGGATTCATTAGTATGCTGGGAGTATTAGTGATTTTGAATGTTATATTCTTTATGCTGTGTTTGAAAACGGCTTTAGAATCGGGCTTTCCAGTAACACCAATTGATTTTTGCGTGAATTCTCTGATCTATATTGTTCCAAATCTTTTGATGATATGTTGTGTCTATACAATTACAGCAGTAATATTTAAAAATCCGCTTCCGGCAGCACCAATCTTGTTTTTACACATTATATATTCAAATATGCTGACCATGAAGAATGATATTTATTATATGAGACCGTTCTCTATTATGGTGCGATTCCCTGGCAGATTTTTTGAAACACATGTAGCCAAAATGTCAAACATAAATCAGATTATTCTTGTAATTTCATCAGTTATATTAGTATGTATTTCTGTTACAATCTGGAAAAGGAGGAGGGTTCATTGAAAACGGAACTAAAAAACTGCCTGTCGTTATATAAGATTTTTTATTCATGTGCATTTATACTGATATTGTGTGCTATTCATCCGATTATATACTATGAAGAAATCGGTTCAGCGATTCAGTCGCCAATAGCATTTTTAACAATTATTTTTTGTAGTGACACATATTGATGGAAGTAAAAAGTAAGCGTGCCGATGTATTTCATTTGTATGATCAAAAAAAAGCAGTTAAAAAGTAATATCGCAGAGAGTGGGCGTTCAAATATTATATTTATTAATACTTTCCTGTGTTGGATATGTTTTGTTTTTTCTGGCAAAAACCGGGCAGTGTAAACGAAGGCGTTTCGGGCACTCTGATATTCCTTTTATTTTTCATTGCAATGTTCGGAACCATCTGGCTTTGGAGTATATGCTCTGTGATTTTGTGTACATTGCTTCGAAATATGTGGGCAGGTATAGGAGGTTTATTTGGAATTGTCATTGGACTTATATCAAAAGCGGGAAGTTCATTTTTCGGAAATCTGGGATTGTTTTCTTTCAGCTTTTGTGAACCTACTCAATTAATGTCCGAGAGTTGGATTTATGGAACGCTTGTGTCTTTTATAGCGGGGCTGTTTTTTTTTTGCAGTATTACCAATGACTTTAAAGAAAAAGAGGATAGATTATGAGTATTAGAATAAATGATTTAACAGTTAGATTTAAAAATGGTGTAGTTGCAGTAAATAAGGCATCTCTTGAAATACCTAAGGGAATTTACGGACTTTTGGGTGAGAATGGTGCTGGAAAAACCACTTTGATGAGGGTTCTTACAACTGTTTTAAAACAAACGGAAGGAATGGTTTCCCTTGATGGAATTCTGTATAACGAGGGAAATTATGAGAAAATACAGAAAAAGATTGGTTATCTTCCACAGGAAATCGACTTATATCCGAATCTTACGGTGAAAGAATGTCTTGTATATATGGGGGGACTGTCAGGAGTATCCAGAAACGACCTCGAACAAAGAATTACCTATTATCTGGAAAAGACTTCTCTTACAGAGCATCAGAATAAAAAAATGCGGCAATTATCTGGTGGTATGAAGAGACGTGTCGGACTCATACAGGCACTTCTTAATAATCCGGATTTTTTGATTATTGATGAACCAACAACTGGGTTAGATCCGGAAGAAAGAATCAGGATCCGCAATCTTTTGGTTGATTTTTCAAAGGATAGAACTGTGCTGTTTTCCACTCATGTAGTAGAAGATTTAGCAGCAACCTGTACACAGCTTGCTATTATGAAAAAAGGGAAGTTTTTTATATTCCGGAAGCGTGAGTGGGTTGCTGGAAAATGCAAAGGGCTGTGTTTGGAATTGTACGGTACAAAATGCAGAAGAAGCCCGTTTGTTAGAAGCCAATTATTCTGTATCATCTAAGCAGTATGTAGAAAATGGAATTCATATGAAAGTATTAAGCAAAGGAAAGCCAAATGAGAATTGTGTCCTGGATAATGATATCACTTTAGAAGATGCATATCTTTATTTGACGAATAGTTGAATATAACGGCGGGCAAGTTGCCCGCCGTAAATTTCTGGTTCATCAGCCCAGATCTTTTCATATATTTTGAAAGCTCTTTTAAAATGTGTTTTGGCTTGTGAAAGATTGGCAGTCATCAGATAAATGGTTCCAAGGGTTTCCTGAACTTTGGCATAATCCAGACAGTCATCGATGATTTTTTTCGACGGTCGAACGATACTTGTCTGCTTCTGAATAAAATGCAGATGTCAGTTGGAAAAGAATGTTTATATCCTTTATTTCTTTTAATTGAAAAGTACAGTATTCATTCAGATTACTTCTGGTCGTAAATAAAATCTGACAGCGGTATTTTAATACTACTGACAGAAAACTGTCCTGTGTAGCTGTGACATTAAAATTATCTATGATAAGCAGAGTATCGGATTTCAGGGAACGCAGAAAACGGTTATGTCTTTGAAACCGTTCCTGTTCGCTGATTTCTGGTGGATCATCAATAAAATCCATGTCAGTAATGTCCTGATGAAGATCACCTGTATATTCTACATATAGAATGTTAGTGTAATGCTTTTTGTAATGTTTTGCGTAGGCTTTGGCAAGTTCGCTTTTACCAATACCGGCAATTCCGCAAAGAAAAACATGACGGTTTTCCTCAAGCATGGTATATAATTCTTCTAGTTCTTTATCTCTTCCGATAAAATGACGGCATGGTTTCGGAACCTCACTGTCCATAATATAATCCAGCACAATGGGTGACAGGGCACCTCCGGCAATTAATTTTTGATTTTTAGTATCACGTTTGATAAATTGTCGCTCCATGCCAAAAGAAATCAGCTTTGCAAGAAAAAGCAGACGTGAGCTGGCTGGTTTGTACAGAGAAGCCAGATTTTTCTTTTTGGCATCGGAGATGGTGTCATCTTGTATAAATAATGTGTATATATCCTGCATAGCCATATTGCAGTCAGACATCAATGGAAGCAGATTCTGGTGAATGGTTTCTGCCAGTTTTTTCTGATTACTGGGTTTGGAATAGTAGGCAGATATTTTGGGACTGATCTTTGCTTGACCGGTCAGCCAACGACAAACCAGACCATTATCCATAGAAAAATCCTGATTTGCCGGATCATCCATAAAATCTTCAAATAATTCGTATAAAAAATCAGGCTGACTCATTTGATTACTTTCGCTGATATGATTTTTTAAGCAAGTGCTAATAGAAGAAAAATCGCATCGATTCAATAGAAATTCCCCTTTCGTAGTTAAGATTAAGTATATCTATCATAACACGAACATATATTCGATTCAAGAAAATGCGGATATTTTTGGCAGGATAGTACTTGTCAAGGCCGAAGCCGCTTTTTAGCGGTGTATTAGCAGCCTTTACAAGTACGGTTCTGACAAATATTATAATCATCCAAAATCAGAAATTTTAACTGGCTCTCATTTCCCGGAATAGTGGCTCTCAAAGTCCGGACAGGTGGCTCAGAGAGCCCCGAATAATCAGATATGACAAAATTATGAGTAATACTTGAAGTAGCCATACGAACACCTCCCAGTCTTTTGGGTTTTTTTTGTATTAATTATACGATTGACAGAGAAATGCGTCAATAAGAAAAATAAGCATTAGAAAATAGTTGGAACAAGTACTAAAATAAAGTTGGGACATGAAATGAAGGTTACATTACGAAATAATAAAAGTGTAGGTGGAAGGTTTGAACATAGTGTTGGATATTCTGTGATGAATGTGAAAACACTAAATGGACGCGGCTGGATGCTAAGAAAATTATTTCACATCTATTAGGGCACAAGGAAGATGGCTCGGATGTAATAGGAGTATATCCACTGTTGACAAATGGAATGTGCAGATTTATTGTATTTGATTTTGATAATCATGAAAAAGGCGCAGAGGCGACAGATTTTGCTAACACGGATAATGAATGGTATAAGGAAGTAGAAGCCCTTAGGAAAATGTGTGAGATAAATGGTATTAAGCCGTTGGTTGAGCGTTCTCGTTTGGGTAAAAGGTGCTCATGTATGGATTTTTTTAAGAAAGCAATACCGGCATCGGTGGCAAGAAATTTTGGGTTTATGTTATTGGATAAGGGTTCGGCATCTATTAACTTAAAATCATTTCATTACTATGACAGAATGTACCCATCTCAGGACGTAGCAAGTAGTATTGGTAATCTGATTGCATTGCCACGTAGGGACAGGCGCTTAAACATGGTAACAGTGCATTTGTGGATGAAAATTGGAATGCCTATCCGAATCAGTGGGATGTTTTGCTAAATAAAACACAAAAACTGGGTATGGAGGATATCGAAAAATATATGTCGAAATGGCAGGCAGAGTTGGCAGAAAACAGGGGAATGTTTGCTGGTACAGATATGAATTGCAGACCAAAACCATGGAAGAAAAAATGTAAGTTTTTAAAGCGATGTTGTAGGCAAGCTACATATGGTACTTTTAGCAATGGTGTCTATATTGACACACTAAATCTTATGCCGAGAATTCAAAATCAGATTCGTAGTCTGGCTGCTTTTGATAATCCGGAATTTTTACAAAAATAAAAAGATTGGGATATTCCAATTACTATAATTTTAGTGCTGTATATTTGGGTAAAGACGTTGATGGGTACATACAGGTTCCGAGAGGGTTAAAAGAACGGATTATCGAGGAATGTAATAAAGCCGAAATTATTGTAGATATATCTGACCAGAAAGAAAAAGGTCGTCCAATCAGAGTTTCTTTTAAAGGAGATTTGAGGATGCAGCAAGAGTTGGCAGCAGAGAAGTTATTGGCATATTCGGATGGTGTATTAAGTGCAGCAACTGCATTTGGAAAAACAGTTGTTTGTAGTTACCTGATTGCGGAACGCAAAGTAAATACTCTTATTTTGTTACAGAGCAAGGATTTGCTGAATCAGTGGGTGGATGAGCTGAACAAATTCCTGGATATTAGGGAAGAGCCGCCAGAATATGAAACAAAAAACTGGCAGGAAGAAAAAAAAGAGAGACAGTGTTATAGGTATTTTGCATGGTAATAAAAAAGCTTTGACAGGTATTGTAGATGTTGCTATGGTTGGTTCTATGTATAGTAAAGGTAAGTTCAATGACTTAATTAATTCTTACGGAATGGTAATTATGGATGAATGTCATCATGCTGCATCCAATACCTCTATGGAACTGTTACAGAGAATTAATGCAAAATATGTATATGGTGTTTCTGCGACACCGAAGCGTGGGGATAGTTTGGATAAAATTATCTATATGCTGCTTGGACCGCTTCGTCATAGGTTTACAGCATTGGAGAGAGCACAGGAGCAGGGAATAGGACATTACTTTGTGCCAAGGTATACAAGGGTAGTAGACACAGTTGACAGCAAAGATGATATTAACAAAGCGTATAGTCTGATTAGTACTAGCAGGGTTCGTAATGAAATGATTATAGATGAATGCTTGATATTATGTGCAGGGGAAAAGATGTAGAGGGAACATATAAGGTGGTAAAAACATCTTCTTGATAATGTGGTACTATGTATGATTTTAGAAAGTCCGGTTTATATAAGCATATGAAGTTCAGAGATGTTGATGAAGCTATATTAGATGGGGGTAAAACAGTTTCTGGACAAAAGCTGCATAGGCAGCCGGCATCCTGCAGATATATGCTGTAGGATGTATACATATCAGGAGGCTTCATTCATGGCCAGTGGAGTCTCTTTTATTTTGCATTGTATAATGGAAAAAGTTTAAGTTGAACAGAGGTTGGAATGATGATAAATTTTAGCTGGCACAACAGAAAGTACAGATTTAGACAC
>VOFC01001782.1_pt1 | contig 22000 bp, 34 predicted proteins | sample 5384161 | NCBI WGS metagenome assembly VOFC01 (sample SAMN12384722, study PRJNA508395) | human gut metagenome | isolation source: healthy gut B | host: Homo sapiens | reverse complement strand
CAGCGTCAGCTCCGCGTCGAGCGTGAAGCGCATCCCGTTCGGGTCGAGGTGATAGAGCTGAGAATAGCAGATGAGGACGTTTTCCGCGTCCTGCAGGCCGGTCGTGCCGCCGCCGGACGCCGCGTGGGACATCCGGTCGATGCGCTCGAGGATGCGGTTCCAGTAGAGCAGGGACGCGGCCAGGACCAGATCGGCCTTGGTCTCAAAATAGCGAAAGACCGACCGCTCGGTGAGTCCCCTACTGGCTCACAAAGGGCATCAAACGCCCCGGCAGGGCAAACAGCAGCCGCCTACCAAGTGGAACAGCTCCACCATCACCAAAATTCTCTCCCTGCAGGAATACTGTGGCGACATTCTCAATTTCAAGACTTATTCCAAGTCCTACAAAATAAGAAGCGGATCAGCAATGACCGTGAAAATTGGGTGGTGTTTCAGGATGTCCATGAGGCGATCATCGAGCGTGCTAAGTGTATGAGCAGGTGCAGCAGAAGCGGGGCAAAATCCGCAAACGCCGCACCAACAGCGGAGAACACCAATATGTTTTCCGGCCTGTTGGTCTGCGCCGATTGCGGCAGCAACCTTCACTTTCACTTCAATCAGGGCAATCCGGAGATCATATTTTAACTGCCCAACTATATAGGGTAATCGCGGCACCTGCACCTCTACCCATTATGTCCGTGTGTGGACTTCCTGGAGGAAGTGGTACTGGGAGAGCTACGGCGCTTAACGAAATTCGCCAGTCTCTATGAGGACGAATTTGTAAAAGTGTGATCGGTCATTCAGCAGGCGGAACAAACAGACCGCAAGCTAAAGGGAAAAAAGAGCTAAAACGCTCTTGCCCGTGATGAAGAATTGACGGCCTGTTTTTTGAGCGCATCTATGAGACAATGTTTCCGGCAAGCTCTCCGATGACCGCTTTGCGAAATGTCCCGGCGGTATGAGGACGAGCAAAAGGAACTGGCGGAGAAAATAAAAAGTCCGCTCCGAGATAGAGAAGCAGAGCAGCCGTTCCATGACAACGATATGTTTATCGGTCTTGTTCGCAAGTACACCAGAGCGAGGAAACTGACGCCCCGGATGCTGAACGAACTGGTTGAGAAGATCGAAGTATTCAATGCGGAGAAGATCGACGGCGTATGGGAGCAGCGGCTTCGCATCCACTATAACTGCGTCGGAACGATTGAGATTCCAACGGTGCTGCCCCTGCCGATCCCGGAAGTGTCCATAAATAAAGAAAAAAGGCGTAGTCGTCAACTACGCCCCCTGTGAACTGCTGTATAAAAAGCGAGTGTTCTTACAGCCTTTCAAATGCTATAAGAACACTCGCCGCTGGTTGCAGGAGAGGGATTTGAACCCCCGACCTCCGGGTTATGAGCTACCTTTAAGGTAACTCTTAATCCAGAGGTCAGGGGTTCACTTTTTACGCTGATTTATATGGGGCAAATGAGTTAAACTGCAAATATCTTCGGCAAACTGATTTTCTGGAATTGACTGGCATTAAGCCTACTGAATGAAACAAAAAGCAAAACCAACTGCAAATGGAAATTTGACGGAATTTATTGAATTGATAGGTACAGATGCTTTGACTCGAATCTTAAAACGGAGTGTGCCTTAAAACATGAAAAAACGATTCAAACACTACGCGCGTACTTCTCATCGACAATGACCCGCAGGGCAATCTCACCGCATCTATGGGCTTTACGCCGGCGGAGCAGAAATACACGCTGGCGAATCTCTTGCTTGCCCCATCGACTATCTGGAGGATCTGGAGCTGCATCTGCCGCACTGCATCCTGCATACGGACGGAAAGCCAGACCTGATCCCGGCGAACCGGCGGCTTATCGGATGCAGCCGCGCGGCTTCAGGTCATGCAGATCTCGCAGTATAGCGCCGTAAATGGCTCCGGGCGCTGCGCGGAGAAATGCTGGCACAGGTGCTTACGCCGCTGCGCGAGGCCTATGACTACATTATTATCGACTGTGGGCTCAAGCAGGAGCTTTTGACGGTCAATGCGCTGAGCGCGTCGGATTACTGCATCATTCCGGTACAGTCCCACTTTCTTGCCTCCGAAGGTATCCCGGACGTTCTGGACATGGTTCGTTCCGTGCAGAAGCATTTCAATCCGGAGTTGAAGATCGCGGGGCTCCTTCTTACAATGTATCAGTCCCGACCGCAACTCTGCAAAAGCGTACAGCAGAGCGTCTGGGAGGTCTACGGCGATGACTTACACGTCTTTGACCGCCCTATCGAGTACACCATCCGCATTGCGGAGTGTCCGATGGCGGGCATGAGCATCCTGGATTATGAGCCGGGTAACCCGGCAGCGGCGGAATCCTATCGGCAGTCTTGCCGCGGAGGTGCTGCGGCTTGGCTAGAACGAATATGAACGAGCTGCTGCGAAAGCGGATGGCAGCAACACAGCAGGCATCCGAGCAGCAGACTGGCGACGCGGCGTATGAACGCATCTTTCAGATGCCGGTGCAGCGGACAGAAACCCAGTTTTGCGATGTGCCGGTTGACAAGCTGCGTCCGTTTTTTACGGCGGACATTGGATTTCATCCCTATCCCCGCGCCAAGCTGGAAGCGTTTGCGGAGGAGCTGAAAGAAAATGGTCTTTATGAGCGGATTCTGGTTCGCCCATCGCAGGAACGGATGAATTTGAAATTCTGGCTGGACACAACCGCACAGCGGCGGCAGAGCTGGCAGGCTGGACGGATATTCCCGCAACGGTCATGGCCGTCAACGACCAGCGAGCCATCAGCATTGCGATTGCAACAAATCTTCTGCGGCGGCAGGATCTGACGATCATTGAGCGCGGCAAGGCGTATAAAGCATTGCTGGATGCAAGAAATCGACAGCGGTTTCCGCACGGATTTAAAACCTTTGGCGAATCTCGCCAGAAGTATTCCGCCACGCGGTAAAATTGTGGCCGAGTTCTTCGGCGTAACGGAATATGAGATCCGCAAGGCGGTCAAGCTGGCACAGCTGATCCCGCCGCTTGCTGAGATCGTGGAGAATGAGCCCAAGAAGCTGAATCTGGCCTGTGCCGACTTGATTACAGATTACGATGCAGCGACGCAGGCTGCGTTCATTGAGATGTGTCCAGATCGAAGGTTATGCGCTGAACAAGCAGACAATGTCGTTTATTCAGACGCAATGTCCGACCGCCATCAGCGGATCAGCAGGCAGTCTACGCCGCATGGCGGGAAGAGCGGTCAAAAAGCGCAGCGAGCAGCCGTGCCGCCGAAAAACTGAGCTTTTGACCGAAAACGCTTTGCACCGTACCTGAGCAAGTTTAAAAGCGACAAGGAAATTGAAGAACTGTTTCTGGAGTTTCTCAGGCAGCGCGCCGGATGAAGCACGGCTAACTTTATAAAAACACGACTTTTACAAGGTCGTGTTTTTTTATACTCAAATTCAGACGAAGGAGGTATCGAATTGCCCGGAAATCAGATCCCTTGCACGGCAGACGACCTGTATTGCCTGCTGTGTCGCTACCGTATCCCACCCTAGTATGCAAATCAAAACACAAAGGAGCTGTTTCTATGTACGAAACATATCAGAATCATCCCAAGCAGGCCAAAGGGCAACATTCGTGTTGTGCTTGCCGTCGTATTTCTCGCCTGTGCCATCGGCGCGGGCATCTTTCTTATCACCCGTCTGGTCAGCAAACCGCTGACCAAGGAAGAAGCACGCGCCAAAGCGGGCATTGTCTATGATTCCGCTGCCGTGGAGGGCGGTTGGGATAACCTTTCGCCGGAGGAAATCGCAGAAAACTCAATGAAAAGAGTCGCAGAGGGCATGATTAACATTTCGGCCAACACTGCCCCATCTTTGAGGACGGAGCTTCGGAGGGAAATTGATGCTCGTCAAATGAGTGCCATCAATAACTATCCGCAGATGGTTCAGATCGTCCGTAATGATACGGGCGAACAGATTTATGAATCCGGCGCCATTGCCGTTGGCAGTAAGATTGAACGTGCGCGGCTGGACGTGGACCTTCCCGCGGGTACATACGAATGTACCGCTTATTTTCATAACCTTGACCCGGAATCTGGTGACAATCATCGGCACGGCCGGGGCCATCATTACAATTACGATTCAACACTAATTTTAATCAAAGGAGTCATTACAATGAAGAACACTAAGAAGATCGTTTCCCTCATCCTTGCGGTCTGCGTGCTCGCTTCCCTCGCCATTTCCGCTTCCGCTGCCAACACTGTGGACGCATCCGGCGGCACCGGTACGTCCAGCGTCACGCTCTCGTCCACCGCCGACGGCAGCATCGGCGGCGATCCCGCAGCTACCAAAATGTCCGTAGTCGTGCCTACCGTCCTCCCGGTTGCTGTTGGCACTGACGGCACTGTTTCCACCGCGACCGACGCGAAGATCATCAACAATTCGTTTGGTGCAGTAAAAGTTGCGAATATTTCCATCGAAGCCGCGCAGGGCTTGGTCGCTGGCTGCGTTCGGCGACAAGGCATCTCTGGCGCACGAAAAGGTCAACAGCAATAAGTTTGGCTTCTCCATCTCCCTCGGCAATGGCGCTGCACAGATCACCGATGGCAAAACGCCAGCAAGCAGACGCTTCTGACCGACGCCATTGAGGGCTGCTTCATGTCCGGTGTGGGCGATACCGCTGCAAACAGCATCAGCATTGCCTATGATGCCAATCGTTACACCGGTCAGCGAAGCCGTGACCAACACCGCCATCGCAAGCGTCCTGTTCATTATCGCTGGGATGCAGTCTGATCTGCTTATCTATTGCAAAGGGGAACGCGCAAGCGTTCCCCTTAAATTCTAAAGGAGGTATTCAACGTGAAGAAAAAACGAATCCTCGCAATGATTCTTGCCGTTGCGTCGTGCCTGTCCTGGCCGTCAGCGCATCGGCGGCAAACACGACCACTCGCAAGGCCACGGATTTCCGCGACTATGACCGTACTGCATGGTACGCCGAAGCTGTGAGCGCAGCCGTGGATAATGGCCTTTTGTACGGCAAGTCCAGCACCATCATCGACCCCAACGGCGATATGACCCGTGCAGAGATGGCGGCTATCATCAACAGCTCTTTCGGGCTGCTACGTCAAAGCTGACATTTCCAAGTACACGGACGTATCCAAATCCAAGTGGTATTACGACGATGTGGCAATGGCTGTCCAGATGGGTACTTACAACGGGCACAGTAACTCGGCAATGGCCCCAGACGCGCCAATCTCACGGCAGGAGGCCATGACAGTTGTAGCCCGTGCGCTGGAACTGGATTATGACGCATACGCAAAAAACGGACCTGTCTGCATTCTCCGACCACAGCGAGATTTCCGGCTGGGCACTTTACCCTACGTTCCGCGCGATGATAGGCGCTGACTATATCCACGGTCGCGGCAAAGTCCTTGCCCCGCTGGATAACATCACCCGCGCCGAGTTCGCACAGATTTTTGCGAATATCATCGGAAGCTATATCACGGTACAAGGGCAGCTATGACAAGGATATTAAAGGCAGCGTCCTTATCCGCACCGACGATGTGGATTGAAAAACCTGACCGTTGACGGCGACCTCATCATCGGCTGCGGCGCAGCAGACGGCAAGGTCACGCTAGACAATGTGACCGTGAAGGGCGGCTGCTCGTCTGGGGCGGCGGCACAAAAGCCGTGTACTGCAACAACGGCACGAATATGTCCGCTGTTGTCGTAGCCCGCGTAGACGATGCGGTCAAGGTCATTTATGACAGAGATTCCACTCTCGCGGTCATTGACACGATCAAAACCCGTATCACCGAGCGCGCAAAGCAGAACAAAGAAACTGAGATTATCTTTTACGATGTCAGCGGCCTTAGAGAAGCACAGAAAGCAGCTCAACGCCATCGTTGCGGACAATAAAATTGCTCTTACTGCTCCTGCTCATCTATATGCTCTGGTCGGAGAATCCAGCGTGAAAGCCGAGTTCATCAACAACTGCAAATCGGACACATACAAAATTGAGATTCGCCGCAACAAGGACAATGCGCTCATTGCAGATGGCTTTGAGCTTGCCGCAGGAAAAACCATCTCGGCATTGACGTTGCTGGAAGCGCCGGAGTTCGGCAACACCGACTGTACCGTGACAATTACGGCGTTCCGTGACGGCAAGCAGATCGGCTCCATGCAGGCAGAGCTAACGCTCCATGCCGCGTATCTCTGGCCCAAGGAGGTGCAGTGATGAGCAGGAAAAAAACTTATCACTTTATTGCTGGCACTGACAATGATCCTATCACTGGCCGTGGGGGCATCAGCGGCAGAAACTACTGAGGCCCGTGTGCCGGTGACGCTCACCGTGGTCAATACAGTTTCCCCAATCTCATGCACGGTTCCGGCTTGCTTGCCTGTGTCATTGATTGACGGCTATGTAGTCACAGCAAACAACGCAGCCATTGTGAATCAAGGGAAAACAGGCAGCATCAAGGTGACGAAAGTGGATGTTCAACCGGGTACATTTGAGATCGGCAACTATGACGATTTTTCAGCGCGGGCAAAAACAGCATTGCCTTGAATATCAATGGCTGTGTTACCAAGGGCGCGGGCAGTCTGACGCTTGCTGACGGTGCGTTTCCACCTATCAACGCCGAGAAGTCGCTGGCGATCCGCTACAAGGCCAAGGTTTCCACAAACGAAACTATGACAAATGCGCTGGCTGCGACGGTCATCTTTACCATTGCCGCAGTTGCAGAAGGGGGTTAAAACATGAAAATGAGAAAAATCATTGCACTTCTGCTTGCGCTCTGTATGCTGCTCTCGCTCAGTATCTCGGCATTTGCGGCGGATGATGTCGTCGCCAGCGGCACGATCCCAGACAGTAAAATCAAATGGGCGCTCGATTCTAACGGCTGGCTGACCATTTCCGGCAGCGGCGAAGCCCCCGTATTCCAAAGCGCAGACGGTCAGCCTTGGGCGGAATATCGGGAGCAGATCACCGAAGTCTGGTTCGAGGACATGGAAACCTTGAACATCCCGGATCTGGCATACTGGTTTGAGGGATGCACGGCGTTGACCACCGCCGAATTGCCGCTGGCCCCGGTCATTGGTACGCGCGCCTTTTACGGCTGCTCGAAGACTGAACACGATCATGACCTACTACGGGGAGCAGGAGCTAAAGTCTGTTGGAACGGACGCTTTTTGGCGGGAGTCGGATGCTGGGGACACACTCTACATCGGCATCCGCTACGACTACCCCGCGGCGGCCGACGCCTTCCGGGACTATGATTGGGCCGCGTCCAACCGCAGCTTGCTTCACTATGAGGACGTCTATGGTGTCAGCTTGGCCGCATCCGTCGTTGGCACTTGCCCGAGCTGCAAGCAAAATTCACTGCAAGGCGTCTATGTTGGGAGAACCCATGAAGCGCGCGGCCATGCCGAGTACAATAAATGTTATCGCTGCGCTTACACAGTATCTTGGGACTTACGTCTACAAAACCACGGAGCTGGTACAGAGGACAGCTGGACCTGCCCCTCCTGCGGCAGCCACACTTGGGTGCTGCAAAGTCAGCAGCCCGCAAGCTGCACGGCCAATGGCTATGCCTATTATTCCTGTGCCTGCGGCCAGACGAAATCCGAAATGATCTATGCGAGCGGCCATAATTACAGTTATGGAAATTGGATGCAGTATTCGTCCGCGCAGCACCAGAGGTCGAAGTACTGCATGAATTGCGGCAGCTCGGATTACGAGTACGGCGCGCACAGCCTGTCCTATGGCTCATGGAGCAGATCATCCTCGACGCAGCACAGCCGCAGCGTGTCGTGCGGCGTTTGCGGTTACAGTACAACCGAGACTGGCTCGCACAGTTATTCCTATGGAGCATGGTCAAAATACGACGAAACGCAGCATCGCAGAACAAAAAGCTGTTCGGCCTGCGGCGATTCCAGTTATGAGTACGCTGACCATGTGGATACCGATGGTGACGGGAATGTGACACCTGCGGAGCTGCTGTTTCGCTGAAGGTTACATGGGATGCAGGCAGCAACGGCGGCACGATCGACGGCAAGGCCAGCGTCACCACAACGGTCAAGCCCAACACGGCAGCAACCGCTCCGACGAGCACGCCGAGCAAGACCGGTCATGCCTTTAAGGGTGGTACACTTCCGCTTCCGGTGGCAGCTTTACAAGACTGTGACCATTGCCGCAAGCAAAACCTTCTACGCCCAGTACACGGCCAACAGCTATACACTGACGTGGGATCTCGGAGATGGAAACACAGAGACGACGAAACAGACCTATGGAGAAAAACTCGTTCTTCCCGCAGAGCCAACGCGCAAAGGTGCGGAGTTCCTCGGTTGGTTTACCGAGCCTGACGGCGGTACGCAGGTAACGGCGAATGACGTTTTCGCAGAAACCGCAGATAAAACATATTACGCCCACTGGGAGATCACCGAAGTGTTTTCCGTCACTGTCCCGGTCACACTTCCGCTTGTTCTCGATGAAAGCGGCGAGGTTCACAACGGTGCAGAGATTATCAATGGTTCCACGGGCGCGGTTGTTGTGTCCTCCGTCAGTATCAGAACGAAAATGGCTGGCAGCTCGTGCCGTTTTCATACCGATATGGCCCACGAAAAGGTGGACGCGCAGCTGCTCGGCTTCAAGATCAACGACGCACAGACCAGCAAGAACAGGCAACGCAGAAACATTTCGCTGAGCGCACCGTGGCAGATTGCCGAGAATAGCAAACTGCCCATTGACTATGACGCCGTTGTGTCGGCAGTCTCGCAGCCGGTCACAGAGCAGGATGTGCTGAGCATTGTCTTTGTCGTCGAATGGAAGGAATAAGCATCGATCCCGGAATGGCATAACCATTCCGGGATCATATCTGAGGAATCAATGAAAAAGCTATATCGTTTTTATACACTCTGTCTGCTGCTTTTTGCTGTGTGCCAGTCTGTTTTGCGTACAGGCGCTTGCCGTCGAGGATATGTGGACGGCGGCAAATCGCATCATCATAGATGTTTACAACAAGATCGCAGGCATCAGCACAGTGTTAGCCGGTCTGATGTCCGCCGTCGCGGTCGTCGGCGCGAAGCTCTCCAATAATCAGCATAAGGTGGACCAGGCGTGGGACTGGCTGCGCCGCATCTGGATTGCGTGGGCAGTCATCAATGGCATCGGCGCGTTCATCGCCTATGTTGCGCCGCTGTTCAGCGGACTGGCTACCATTGAGAGCTGAGTCAAACATCATAAGAAAATGGAGGTGACAGCACTTGCTGGAACTTCTCTTTCAGGGATTTGTGGAATGGCTCTACGGTCTGGTTCTGGAATGCTGGGAGTATTTTGCGTCCGTGCTGTTTGACCTCATGAGTCTGGATTTTGCGTATTTGCGGGAGCACATTCCCATCATAGATACCATCCGTCAGATCATGCTGGGCGTCGGTTGGGCGCTGCTTATCGGCAACCTCGTCTTTCAGGCCACGCGCGGCATGGCGGCGGGTCTTGGTTTCGATGCTGAGGACCCGAAGCTGCTTTTTACACGGACGTTTGCCTTTTCGTTTCTGCTGGTGGCAAGTCCGCAGATCTGTGAACTAGGGCTGAACATGACCTCGGCCGTCATCGAGCTTCTGCAAATGCCAGACGCTGTGGACATTACGTTTGCGGATGAGGCATCATTTGCAGGAATGGCCAGGGGCGTGGCTGCTCGTTGTGATCTGCGGCATCATTGTTATGTTCCAGACGTTCAAGCTCATTATGGAAATGGCAGAGCGGTATTTCATCCTCGCCGTGCTGACGATCACCTCGCCGCTGGCCTTTGGTATGGGCGGAAGCCGGAATACGTCGGACATTTTTAATGGCTGGTGCCGGATGTTCGGCTCCATGTGTTTGCTCATGGCAACGAACGTGATGTTCGTCAAGATGCTCCTATCTGTGCTGTCGTACTATCCGAGCGGCCTTGACGTGCTGCCATGGATGGTACTGGTCGTTACCATCGTCAAGGTAGCGAAAAAAGCGGACAGCATCCTTGCGCGCATCGGTCTGAATCCTGCCATGACAGGCGATCCGTTAGGCCGCGGCTTCCCTGGCGCGATGACGATGATGGTCGTGCGCTCGCTGGTGTCCAATGCAGCGCATACCATCGGCAGGAACGGCAATCAGCCGCGCAGCGGCAGCGGAAATTCCAAGCCGAATGCACCGACCGGGCCGCGCACTGGCGGTGCTGGCAGCACTTCCAATGTCAACGCGCCCTCGTATGCAAACGGGTATCATCGCAGCACGTCTGCGCAGCAAAGCAGCACGAATCCTGCATTCAATCAAGAATCTATTTCGGCTCAGACAGTTGCTGCACAGACGGATACCGTACAGTCCGCCGCAGAAAAGATGGCGGGCGCATTCCCACAAGCCGCGCCTGCTGGAAATGGCAAGCAGCCTAACTCCACGCGCAAGACAGCTGTGCCGCCCGGCACCAGACGTGCGCCGGGCCACGTGGCACCGAAGAACCATGCAGCACCCCCGGCAGCAAAAACAACGCCCAGGCGCATCATATCATCCCGCAGGAACTGTGCAGTCTGCCACAGATGGCAGGGTCACACAGAATATGCAGCAGGAACAGGCCGTACATTCCCAGTCGGAATCTCATCCGCGCAGCAGTGCGTCAGTGCAGAATCACGGCGGAACTGTTTTGAGCGGCACGGCGGGAAAAACGGCAGGCCAAAATCCATCGCGCACACTGTTCAGCCGACCGGCAGCGCAGGAAAGTCGTATCACAGTACCAACGTACAGGGGCAGACGGTACAGGCCGAGTCTGCACAACAGCGCAGCACTTTTGTGCAGCCGCCTCGACGCACAACGGGCGCCGAATGGCAGTTGCGCCAAATGCAATGCCGAACAATCCTGTTTCGCCGTCTGCCACCCCCGCAAGACAGCCTATCGGCAGCGCAGGAATACCAAACCATCCGAATGGCGGTCAGGTGCGAAATGCGCAAGCAGAATCCGTTCAGCAGCGCAGCACCTTTGTGCAGGCCAAACATGGCAGGCGCGCAGCAGCAGATCATCCGGCTTCGCCTGCTTCTCCGCGATCCGGTATGGCAGGAAATCCGTCTGTGCCACACAGCAGCACGCCGCCAATTCCCGCGCAAAACGGTGTAGCAGGAAAAACAGCCAGATTCTCATTCCGCACCCGCCCGCGATAGCGCAGGAACTGGTACGCGGCCGCAGCAACCAGGCAGCCCGCAGAATACGCCAGCGCCCGGTACAGGCAGGAACGCAGCGCACGTCCATCGGCGGGCGTTATACCCAGCCCGTGCAGCAGACGACGCGCGTTTCCACGAATGGGAATGCCCAGATCACGCAGCAGAACCATGTTTCTGCCCAGCAATCCAACAGCATGGCGCAGCCGTCCAGCGGAGTCCGTATGGATGGCCGCTCCACAAACCGGGAGCATCCTACACCCACAATGCCGGTATCTCCGGCACCACCGTCTTCCAACCGCGAAACTGGTACGCCTCCGCGCTCGACCGCGCGGTCTGATGCGGCACGTCCGGCGGAACAGCGCGCTTCGCAGCGCCCAATTCCCGCCCCAAGCGGCAGCGCAGAAAAGTCGGTATCGCAGACTGGCACACAACTTCTCCCGTTTCCGCCGCATCTCCCGACCGGCAGAGCAGGAAACCGGCTGCCCCAGCTGCTATGGGCAGCGTGACTGCGCCGGCTCCGGTATCGCAGGAATCGCGCGGGCCGCAAAGAAACCCTGCAGCAGAATCATCCGCCAAGCGTCCGGTACCGCAGGAACGCAGGGTCGGTACACAGCCGGAGCCGCAGAAGAAGGAGCAGACACTCTACCATCGCCCCGGTATCGCAGGAATCGCGCCCACGGCAGTTGGGATCAACACGGAAGCAGCATCGGCGGTGCAGAAGCCCGCTGCGGAAAAGACGGTCAAGAAGCCGTTCGTTCCGCTGACCGGCAGAACCCCGGAATCCATTCCGTCACATCTCGATCTGCATGAAGCCTCGCAGAAGACGACGAAGCGCCCGCAGGAGAACAAGCAGGAGGTGACATCGGATGAATGACCGGAACCGCCGCTCCGCTGCGGAGGTCATGGCGAATGCGGCGCGCGTGGTCAAGGCAGCTGTCAACATCGTGCGGGCAGCGATCGCAGGAGGGCTTCACGGCGCGGCTGCCGCCGCTGCGAAGGAGCTCTTGCCAACGATCATCAAGCTTGCCGTCGGCGTTCTCATTGCCATCATCGTGATACCCATGTTCGTGATCTCCGCGATGCCAAATATGTTTTTCGGCTACGAAACGTCCGAAAAGGACTCGCAGATCACCATGCGGGAGCAGGCGCTTTCCATCGGCGGCGCGTATCTGTCGTTGGAGGACTTTGAAAAAACGCAGCAGGACGCCATCATCACCGGCGAGGCAGCCGCGTATGAGAATCAGGGCGTCACGATCGATGAGATCAGGGTGTCCAGCAAGTTTGATGAAGAAGATCTCTGCTGGTATATTGCCATCAACTCTGTTGCCCACAAGCAGGACCTATCTGAAATGAAGCCGGAGGAAGTACAGTCGTTTCTGATCTCCAATCTCAAGCACACGACGCGGCTGGAATCCTCCGGCAACCAGACTGTCCTCCGTATCATCTTTCCAGCCGCTCGATAAAGACAAGCTCATGGATGATCTGGAGTTTGATGAGGATGCAAAAACGTGGGCAGGCGCACTGTTTGAGACAATCTATGAGAGCGACGCGCTCAACAAATATAAAGATAAATTTGAAGCCTACAAGCCCAGCTATGCGGGCGATACCGGCTACACCGGCCCGACCGAGCCATCGCCCGGCGGTGGAGGTGGCGGCGCGGAGAGCGGTGGAAACGCCGACAATACCATTGATATTTCCGGCTTCACAAATCCGCGTACAAAAACAACCATGATCTCGCCGCCTATGCGATACAGGCGTGGGAACACGGTTGGGGGTATGTGGGGGGACGTTTGGGACCGTCCTGACGGAATCCATGCTCCAATACAAGCTGGAGCAGTATCCGGACATCGGCGCATCGGAGGCGTTTATCCGCGAGCACTGGCTCGGCCGGCGCACAACAGACTGTGTTGGCTTGCTGAAAGGTTACGGATGGCTGAACCCTGATACGCTGACCATTGATTACAACACAAACGGGATGCCGGACTATACTGCAGATCAGATGTACGCTTCTCTGCCAAGGAAAACGGCACGGAGTACGGCGGCATGGACACGATGCCCGATATCGTTGGACTTGGTCTTTGGAAGCAGGGACACTGGGGCGTCTATGTCGGGAACGGCTATGCCATTGAGGCGATGGGCACACAATACGGCGTCGTCCGCACAAAGGTCGAAGGCCGCGGCTGGCAGGGCTGGTGCAAGATCCCATACATACAATATGACGACTAAAGGAGGGCCTATGAAGGTCAGAAAATTCCGCATTCTCCGCCTGCGGCACCATGTCAGTATGGTGGAGCTTGGCCGGGCCTGCGGCCGTATCCGCGCAGCGCATCAGCGAACTGGAGCTGAGCGAGAATAAGCCGTCGGCGGAGACCGTACAGAAAATCCAAAGCGGCTTTGAAGCAATCATCGCCCAGCGCGGAGAAAAACTTGATACGCTGCATCAAGAATATATTGCTTGCAAAAACAGTCTGATGGAGCGCGTGGGAGAGTACGAATATGAGCTATGAAAACCTATCATATCCCCGTAAATTTTACGGACGCGGGCAAGCTGTTCGGCGTGTTTGAGATCCGCAATGCGGTCGAAACCGTGCTGCTGTGCATTCCCATCCTCTTTCTGTGTCTGGCGCTTCTGCCGCTGACGCTTATGCCGAAAATCATCGTCACAATGACGATCCTCGTCCCTGTGGGCGGCTTTGCGCTCATCGGCATCGGCGGCGACAGCCTCACGAGATGGCTCAAGGCGTGGATAAACTGGCGCAAGCACCGGCGCATGATCTTTTACCGCGGGGAGGTGCGTCTATGAGCATGAAGGACGCCATTTTCGGCACGGCCGCGCCGACCAGTCACGGCGGCGCAACCTATCGTGACAGCATTCAGGCATGGCTGCCGGTCAAGAACATCATTGGCGGCGTGGTCATCACGAAGGACAATCGGTTCATCAAAATTCTTGAGGTGCTGCCGGTCAACTTCTATCTCAAATCTCCGGCCGATCAGCAGAATATCATTACATCCTACGCCGCATATCTGAAGATCGCACCGGACAGCATGAGCTGCGAGGTGCGCACACTCCCGCCGGACACGAGCGAGTATGTGGAGCAGATGCGGCAGTTCCAGAAAACTGAGGAAAGCGAAAACTGCCGCGCGGAGATCGAGGACAATATTGAAAAATCGGCCTCGGCATTGCAAGTGAATCCATCCGGCACCGGTTCTTCCTCGTGTTCCAGTATGAAGCCAAGATGCGCGCCAAGCGCAACACCGTCAAGGGCATCATTCAGCGTCTGAACGAAGAAGCAGATACCGCGCGGCGCTATCTGGACATCTGCGAATTAGAAGTGCTGGAGCCACGCTACACAGACGATTTCGTGCTGAAGCTCCTGTATGAGCTGATCAACAAGGGCACCAGCCTGCGCGTCAAGCTCCCGGAGGGCGTGTTCGACATGACGACGGAAGTGCATGGGGTGTATGGAGAATAAAAAAGAGGAACGGATTTCTCCGTTCCTCCTGAATGGGTAGGATTTAATTCAGACAAAGTCAATTTTTAACTGCTTTCCGAGCCCAGCCGCAATTCTTGCCAGTGTATCGATCGTGGGACTTGCAGAGCCGTTTTCGATCCGGCTGATATTGGACTGCCGGATCCCGGTCTTTTCAGCAAGCTCTTTCTGCGTCATATTACAGGCAAGCCGCGCAGCGATCACCGCGCGAATCGCTTCGTATTCCGGTCGCTGCGCTTCATATTCAGCAGCAAACGCAGGATCTTCCATTTGCTGTGCAAGATAATTTTTGAAATCACTCATAGCAATGACTCCTTTCATAGTCTGCCTTATATTTACGGGCAAGTATCAGCTCTGATTTTGGGGTTTTCGTGGTCTTTTTACAAATCCATTTGTAATAACGATCGTATGATTGACCACAAAGAAATAAAATAATCTGGAAATGTCACTCGCAAATTTGATTCTAAGCTCAAACAGACCGTCTTCTAACTGTTTGGAATATGGCTCACGCAGTTGATTTCCGAACTCTTCTAAAATCGAAAGACTATGCAATGCTTTCGCGCGCATCTTTGTATCCAGCGAGTCCAGAAACTCCGCTGCCGGTTTTGTGCCATTCGGTAGTTGATAAAACTCAATTTCAAACATATATGCACCTTTTCTCTGCCCACTATTAGTATATTCCTTTTATGATATATTGTCAAGCCGCCATGAACTGAGGTCTTCACCATGCGCTTATAAAAAATGGCGGGAAATTCTTCCCGCCTGCGGTGGCCCAAAGAACTTACGCCCAAGCCAGCTACATCATTAACGCCTCGCACTTGGGATATAGGCGGCGAAACACCTGCTGTGAATCTTTCGATTCACCCATATTATATGCGACATAATGCAAAAAATCAACGCCATACCAAACAATTCCGTTCTGAATTTTCTATGAACAAAAGCAATCATAAACCATTTCAAGGAGTGTGATCCACTTGAAAAAGAACCGCAAGAACAAACCCGCCCCGCCGCCCAGCTTGCCGCCAGAGGAGAAGCCGCCAGTCAAGCAGCAGCCGAAGAAGCAGCCGTTTCTCAAGCGCCTGCTGTTCGGCGAGGAAACGCCGGATCTGAGCGAGCTGGAAGCGGGCTCTACAACGATCTTAGACATTCTCTCGCCCACGAGTGTGGACACCAAAAAGCCGGGACTACATCGTAGTGGACGGCATTTTTCATGCCTATCTTTACATCACGGGCTATGGCTATTCCACGACCGTCGGCGCAAGCTGGCTGGCCCCGCTGGTCGAGGCTGGCGAGGGCGTCAGTATTTCGTTCCACTTTGACAAGCAATCCAAGGAGAAAATTCTGGCGAAGATCTCCCAGCAGACTATGATGAACCGCAGCCGGATGCGCGACGTTGCAGACACCCGGCAGGACTTCGAGGAGCTGGACAGTGCCATATCTTCCGGGATGTACTTAAAAGACGTAATGAACCGGCAAGGCGAGGATTTTTACTATATGCACACGCTCATTGAGGTCACGGCCGGCGATTCGGAAACGCTGGAGCATCGCGTTACGGCGGTAGAAAAGCTCTGTGTCTCTGTGGACATGATCGCCCGGCGCTGCGAATACAAGCAGGAGCAGGCATTTTTGTCCATGCTGCCTATTCTCTATCTCGACCCGGACATAGAGCGCAAAGTCGCGTCGGAATGCACTCACCAGCGGCGTGGCGGCGGCGTTCCCATTCGCGTCCTATGAGTTATCCGACCGAAACGGTATCTTTCTTGGTCTCAATATGTACAACCGCTCGCCGGTGTTCCTGAATCCCTATGACGACTATAAATATACGAACGGCAACATCTGGATTGGTGGCTCGTCGGGCGCAGGTAAGACGTTTACGCTTCAGTGTGTCGGCGGTCGCTGCGGCAGCAGGGCAAGCGCGTTATTTACATCATTCCGAAGAAGGGTCACGAGTTCCGTCCGCGCTGCGAACAGCTCGGTGGTCTATATCTGCGAATGTCACCATCCTCGCCGGACTGCCCAAATATTATGGCCATCCGCAGAAAATCGCTCGACACCTACGCGGGCCTCAAGGGGCTTGCCTCCCGTGACGATTCCGTTCTGGCGGATAAGATCTCCCGACTTATTATCTGGTACAGCCTGCAAAAACGAGACCTCAGCGATGAGGATCGTAACTATCTCGATACATCGTTGGTCGAGTGCTACCGGCGCTATGGCATCACGTTTGACAACACTTCCGTCCTGCACGAAGATGGGAGTTTCCGTGAAATGCCCGTTTTAGCAGATTGGTATGACGTGCTGCAAAGCAACGCGGACACGAAACATCTTGCCGTCGTGCTGGCGCGGTATGTGACCGGCTCGGCCTCCGCGATGGGCAGCCGGAATGAAATTGACCTCGACAACAAATACATCGTCATCGATACATCCGGTATGCCGGATGATCTGCTCCTGCCAGGCATCTTCTGGGCGACGGACATTGCGAATGACCTTATTTCCAGCGCGGGCGGGCAGCTCTCGGCGCTGATCTCCGACGAGCTGTGGTCGCTCGTCGGTGCTAACTCCAACCCACTGGCGGCTGGGTACATTCAGGAAATGGTCAAGACGATCCGCGGTCTCGGCGGCATCGCGATCACATCTACACAGGGGATGCAGGATCTTTTTTCGTTGGATAACGGCAAATACGGTAAAGGCATTCTGGATTCCAGCCGTATCAAGATCGTCATGCAGATGGAAGAACAGGAGGCGCGGCTGATCCAGAACGTCCTCAATTTATCCGAAGAAGAGGTACGCCAAATCACCAGATTCCGCCGCGGCGAGGGACTTCTGTGCATCGGGTATAATCATGTACCCATCGCATTCTACGCAACTCAAAAAGAATATGACGCCATCACCACATCCCCAACAGATTTGTTGAACGAGAAAGGACCGAGAAGCATGAACGAGGAACGCTTTGCAAAGGAAATGAAGAAGATTCAGTCGGTCGTCAGCAGGGCTTTGCAGAAAACCAATGCGCTGGCGGCTCTTGTGGACGGCGGCAAAATGAGCCGCGAGAAGTTGCAGCTTACGCTGGAGGAAACCGCGTATTTCTTTGAGTCGGCGACACTTTATCTGCGCGAACTCTGCGAAACGCAGATGCCGGGCATTGGCGGATACGGGCGGCGCGACGGGCTGGAGTTCCAGCTCCCGTCCGGGCACATTGAAATCGCAGGCGCGGGATGGGTCCATATGCAGATCGACACGCTTTTGCCGCATTGCAGGTATATGCCCGCAACGTGGCTGACGGACACTGTGCGTCAGCTCCTGACCGCGTATATGCAGCGCACGAATTTCCGCCTGCATTTCAAGCAGATGCTTCTCGTGATCGACGAACACAGCGACGTGTATGGCCGGCACGTATTCGATCAGGACAACAAGGGCTGGAAAGCCGTAAGCAATGCGCTGAAAGGCTCTGGTCATTGACGATGACGACCAGTACCATCTATCCGTCCACATGATGTCCAGCCGCAGCGCGGAGAATGTCTGCCATATCAGCCTGGTGCTGCCGGAATCGGAGGAAGATTTTCTCCGGTTTCATCGAAAAGGGATCGCATACCGGCCTTTGGAGCCATCCGTTGCGCTGTGCCCCTCGACTTCTTTTTGCCTTGTCTGAAGCTCGGAAAAAACCGATGGGTCAAGCCGCTTGTAATTCCATGCGTTTTCGTAATTTGAAGCGTCTGGTGGACGGCAAAAACCCGGCATCTACGGCTACCCATCGGTCAAGCAGCCAAAAGTCACGCAGAAGCACCGAAATTGTGGTTGCGCCGGAACCGGCGCAAGCGCAGTTTCGGTGCCTCGCAGGAAAATGGAAACTGCCATGATTTTTACGACCCGCGACCTTGATATCCTGCGCTTTCTCCGCTGGTGCCGCTTTGTGCTGGCGAAGATCTGACTAGTGTGTTTTACAAGGGTGAGGTTCAGAACCTTGAAATCCTCCGCCTGGTAAAGCTCTATTCCCCTGCGCAAGCCTACACGCTGACCGCCGCCGGGAACCGGCTGCTTGACGCCGCCTTTCCAAAACTCCCCGCAGCGGTTGCCCCAGCTTACAAAGCTGCCGATACGCTGCGCCGCATCCGGCAAGCAAAGCTGATGACCACCGCGTATCAGGCCGGTGTTTCTGTTTTTACGACAGACATTTCCGCACTATGCGAACAGGCGATGTTTCTTCCCATGATCGCCCGTAATCGCGGCTCCAATCCGTGGGGCAGCACCCGCGTGGCCGCGCTGCTCCACACCGGCAACCTCATGTGCGCGATCCACTGGGTCAGTCCCGGTATCGGCTGCGTCGCACTGACGGATGAGCTGACCGCCTTTCAGAATCACACGGCGGCAATTCCCGCAAAGCAGCGCGCCATAATTTTTGCCGCGTCCAGCTATGAGGAGATCCTTTGTGAGCTGGATACCGGGCAGGAGATCCAAAATACGCGCCTGCAATCCTACCGCGAGGTCTACGACTGTCTGAAGCTGCCTCTCTTTCTGATGCCCTGCAATGGAACGGGCTGCTTGCAGCTCCGCATTCTGAGCATTCCAAATTACCGCGAACTTCTGGCGAAAATCATCCTGAAGTCGCACTACGCTCCGCCGCCCGCTGGCTCAAGCGATGTACGATGCTCTGTATCAGGGCGTCCCATTCGTCATGGCGGCGGATATGGATCTGCGGCGCATTGACGCGGCGGTGGAAATGGCCCGTTCGGATGGACTTTCCCAAATCGCGCTGGCTGCACTGCCGGAGCAGGTGGAATCTGTCCTGAACCGCCGCTACCGCGAAACCGGAAAGGCGCGTGTCTTTACGATTACGGATGCGGCATTGCGGGAGCTGCTTGGAAGCACCGCGCCATACGCGCCGCCTGATCTGCCATTTTATACATCGGAAGGAGGAGTTCTGGATGTTCCGCCTCTCAAAGCTCCTTGAAAAGCTGGAGGACAAATTGGAAGCGAAATTCAAGAGCTGGCTTGCCCGAAACAAAGCCAAACTGCCTATGCGCATACCAGCCGTGATTGTCGGCTGGTATTTTTATGGGATGTTTCTCAATTCTCTGCGGCTTGGAATCGCTTCGACCTTTCACTCTGGCGAAGGAAAAATCAAAAGCATCTGGGTGCTGAACCCCTTCAAGAACTTAGGAGCGGTATTCACCAGCTTCGGAATTGTGACGACGCTGGTGATTATCCTCATCATCTGCCTCATCACGAAGAAGGGCTACATCTGGTTCTCCGGCTACAAGTACACGCATGACCCGCGCGGGTTTGACATTCTCCCGGACGGCACGCATGGCACGTCCGGCTTTCTGACGGAGAAAGAAATGCGCGAGTTTTTGGAACTCTCGCCCGCGGGCAAAGCGGAGGGTATGATCCTCGGAAAAGTCAAAAAGCATCCGGATGACCCGGACGCTTACGCGCTCTATGCCGCGCACCGGATGGTCGCCGGGGACAACAATAATCTGCTCTGCATCGGCGCGCCGGGAAGCGGCAAGTCCAGAGGCTTTATTATCCCGTTCCTCATGGGCTGCGCAAAGCGCGGCGAGTCTGCATTCATTACGGATGCAAAGGGAGAGCTTTTTGAACGTCTTTCCCCGTATTTCCGGCAGCACGGCTTCTATGTGAAAGCGGTAAACTTCTTGGACATGGAACACTCGGACGGCTGGAACTGCCTGTATGGTCTGGACACCCAGCCACAGCTCGTGCAGACGGTGGCCAACACGATCGTACAGAACACGTCAGGCCCGAAAGAAGCCAACGACTTCTGGAGCCGGGCGGAGCTGAACCTCCTGATGGCGCTCATCCACTACGTCGTCGATCTGCGCGACGCAAACGGGAATCTACTTCCCATTGAGCAGCGTGGCCTTGGCGACGTGTACCGCATGATCGCGACGGAGAGCATTGAGGAAATCAACCGCAAGCTAGAAGCCCTCCCGCCAGAGCATCCAGCCAAGTATCCGCATGGTCTGTTCCTGAAGGCAAAGGAAAATCTCTGAGGCAACATCGTGATTGGCCTTGGCAACCGACTGGCGGTCTTCCAGAGCCGTCTGGCGGACAAGATCACGCGCAACCACGATGTCGATCTCCTGCTCCCCGGCAAGCGTCCTTGCGTGTACTTCGTCATCATCTCCGCGCAGGACAGCGCCTATCGCTTTCTTATCGTCGCTTTTTTTCTCGTTGGCGCTGCCGCAGCTATCCAACTTTGCGCGGTTGCAGTGTGCGGGCGGTCGGCTGCCCGTGCTGACGAATTTCTGTCTAGACGAATACTGCAACATCGGCTATTTGGACGGCGTAGCGGACAGTCTCAATAGTATCCGCGGCTTCAATATGTCCGCGCAGATCGTCGTGCAGAGCTTTTCTCAGTGGCAGGAAAAGTATCCGGGCAAGGAGTGGGAAAATCAGCTTGCGACGTTCGACCAGACGCTCTACATGGGCTGCAACGATCTGACGTCGGCAAAGTACATTTCAGAAAAATGCGGCAAGGTGACGATTTCCGTCCTCAATAACCAGATGCCGATGATGCCGCTGTTTTCGCCGGTGTATTCGTCTACGCGACCGTATTCGCAGACGCGAAGCAACACGCAGCGCGATCTGATGAATCCGGATGAAGTTTTGCGCTTGGGAGAACCGAAAGTGTTTGGCGCTGTTCAAGGGGCACAAGCCCGCGCTCCTCTACAAAATGACGCCGGAAGAGCTGCCGGACTATGCCGGCCTCACCACCTGCCGCGTCATTGATTACATTCCAGAATGGCGAAGAAAAAAGAATCCGAAGCAGCGCCACAAAAGCGGCCGCAAGCCCCAGCACAAAAAGAACCGTCGAGCATCCCCAAAACCGCCCGACAAAGAAAAACAACCAGACCGCAGCGAGCAGCCGCCCGCCTACGATCTGGCTGAGGATGATGAGATTGGAATGGTGCTCCGATGGCGTCCTTCATGGCTTTCAGAACGTCCTGGAGGAATAGCGTTCCAGAAAGCTCTGCATTCGGCGGCGCCTCAGTTTAACCAAATCTCAACTTTCAAATTGCGAAAACGTCCTCCATACTCGGAACGACCAGCTCGCCGTAGCGGAATATGTCTCGTGCACCGGCACACTTTATTTTGCGCGCAGCATTTCCGCAAAAGTTCCAGAGATGCCTGTCGTTTTTCCCAAAGCTCGATCGGCAGGAATGACCATTTCACCGTCACCGTTGCGCGTCAGATAGATCGGCTCCCTGCTTTTCAGTCGAGAGTTTCACCATGCCATCGTAGTCATTCCGAAGGGCGGTTGCAGAACGAATCATCATATAGCATCCCTCCAAGTATTTATTCTGCTTTAATTATAAACGAATTATTCCTTCCGTCAATATAATTATTTCACT
>VOFC01001758.1_pt1 | contig 22000 bp, 35 predicted proteins | sample 5384161 | NCBI WGS metagenome assembly VOFC01 (sample SAMN12384722, study PRJNA508395) | human gut metagenome | isolation source: healthy gut B | host: Homo sapiens | reverse complement strand
GCATCAACTTCCTCACATGTCACGATGGATTTACAATGTATGATCTCTATTCTTACAATAATAAACACAATGAGGCAAATGGATGGAACAATACCGATGGGGCAAATGACAATCGAAGCTGGAATTGTGGTATGGAAGGAGATACAAAAGATCCGGAAGTACTCAAATTACGTTACCGCATGATCAGAAATGCTTGTGCTATCTTAATGTGCAGCCGTGGAACGCCAATGTTCTTCTCAGGCGATGAATTCGGAAATACGAAGTTTGGAAATAATAACAGCTACTGTCAGGATAATGAAATCTCATATCATATACCAGAAGTCTAAAGTGAGGACAATTACAAGATTGGAAAAATTTATGTAGGTGAGTATGTTGAATGTTATTGTTTTCAATTTATGTAGTGGCAGACAGATATTATTATTGTCAATACAGTAAAACATACACACCTACCAGTGGTTTCGATAACTGAAATTATCAACCAATACCGTTTAACATACATTCTCTGTGTGGAGATTTGAATAGTGTTCTGTTGTATGGGATATAAATAAAAGAAAAAAGAAAGATCATGAATAAGCAAAAAGTGGCAACATGAGCACTTTTTTTGAATGCGTTTTTTTACAAATTCGCAGCGTCCTGTGGTCGATTGTTTGAACGTAGCTGCGGGCATTTTGGCTCGCAGCCAGTGAGTTATCGAAGGAACAGGCGCGGACCAGCGATTTGTAAAAAACGCTTTCAAAATGCGGAGTGCCACTTTTTTATTCATGATCTTTCTTTTCTTTTTATTTATATCCCATACAACAAAAATACTACTTACAAATCTTTCCCAGTAAGCATCTCATAAGCCTGGAAATATTTATCGATTGTCTTATCAACAATGTCCTGAGGCAGTTTCCAGTCATGTTCGTTGCTCTTTAACCAGTCGCGGGCGAACTGTTTGTCGAAGGATGGCTGTCCATGACCTGGTTCATATTCGTCTGCTGGCCAGAAACGAGAGCTGTCTGGTGTTAACATTTCATCTCCGATGACGATGTTACCGTCTTCATCAAGACCAAATTCAAATTTTGTATCTGCGATGATGATTCCGTGTTCTAATGCATAATCAGCACATTTCTTATAAAGCGCGATCGTCTTATCGCGTAACTGTTCAGCGTATTCTTGTCCTTTACCTGGGAATTCTTTCTCAAGAACTTCAATACTTCTTTCAAAAAGAAATGTTCTCATCATGATCACCAATTTCTGCTTTTGTAGATGGTGTGTAGATTGGTTCAGGAAGTTTATCAGATTCTTTTAAATCCTGCCGGAAGTTTGATTCCGCAGACTGTACCATTCTCCTTGATAGCTTGCCCAACCGCTTCCTGTGATATATCCACGAACGATACATTCGATTGGAAGCATAGTAAGTTTCTTACACATCATGCTGTTTCCATCATATTTTTCCTGTTGGAAGAATTCAGGCATATCTTTGACATCAACAGAGATCATATGGTTAGGAACGATGTCTTTTGTAAGGTCAAACCAGAATTTGGACATCTGTGTTAAAACAGTTCCTTTCTTTGTGACATCATTCTTTAAGATGACATCAAAGCAGCTGATACGGTCAGTTGCAACCATGATCAGGCTGTCACCATTGTCATAAATCTCACGAAATCGGAAGAGGTCTGTTAAGAAATCCAGCCCTTGTACGAGAAATCAAATATGGACAGAAACTGACCAAAAAGAGAACTCCTGAAAATGCATGATACACTTTATGAAGCATATCAGGATTACCTAAGCGGCGATAAAAATGTTCTCTATAAGATGAAAGAATTCTGGAACAATGCAGCGGTCATGTTTACAAACCACGAAAAATACGCAAAAAAGATCCGTAAAGTTCAGACGCTAAAGAATTACGAACAGGCAGTCAACGCATTATTTAGTGATCAGGACCTAATTGATTAAAAAATAAAACCGAAAATCTAAATATACATATTGAAAAACTATTGACAAAACAAAACTCAATATAATATAATCACTCAATAGGCAAAGACGGAGAAAAGTACCATAAATTATCGTTCCCAGTGAGCAGGCGATAGTGAGAATCCTGTAAAGTGAATTTATGCGAAGAACACTCCTGAGCATCAATCTGAACGCAGAACATGGATATAACAAGATTTAGACCCTGTCAGTAGGTGCGACGTAAGCTGGGCGTTAACCGGCACACAAGAGAGACTGCAAGACAGTAAATCAGGTGGTACCGCGGACTAGAGATATACAGTTCGTCCTGAAGTAACAATTTCAGGACGGGCTTTTTTGTACCTGATTTTTAAGGTGACAGGGAACTAAGAAAACCGCCTGAACGCAAGATAGAGAATACAAGAAAAAGGAGAAAAGAAAATGTCAGACATGTACCGTACCAGAACCATGGACCAGATTTCTGAAGGTGACATCGGAGCACAATTAAAGATCGCCGGATGGGTAGAGAATATCCGTGACCACGGTGGAGTATCATTTATCGATTTTACGCGATATGTATGGAGTGATGCAGGTCGTATTAAGAGATACAAGTTTATTAGACCATGTAAGAAAAGAAGAATGTTTATCTGTAGAAGGTGTGATCCAGCACAGAGACGAAGAAACATTTAACCCTAAGATTCCTACAGGAACGATTGATCGATATCTTAGGAAAAGTATACAGAGATCTTCCATTCGAGATCGCAACAAGTAAAGAAATCCGTGAAGATGTTCGTTTAAAATATCGTTACCTTGATATGAGAAACAGAAAGGTAAAAGATAACATTTTATTCCGTTCCAAAGTCATCCGTTTCTTAAGAGAAAAGATGGAAGACATGGGATTCGTAGAAGTTCAGACACCGATCCTTTGTGCATCATCACCAGAAGGAGCTCGTGACTACGTAGTACCTTCAAGAAAATACAAAGGTAAATTTTACGCATTACCACAGGCACCACAGCAGTATAAACAGTTATTGATGGTATCTGGAATCGATAAATACTATCAGATCGCACCATGCTTCAGAGATGAAGAAGATGCTGACCGTTCACCAGGAGAATTCTACCAGTTAGATTTCGAGATGGCTTTTGCAACACAGGAAGATGTCTTCAAGATCGGAGAAGAAGTTCTCATTAACAGAGACATTTAAGAAATTTGCACCAGAAGGAAGTTATCACAGAAGCACCATACCCAATCTTCAGCTATAAGCAGGCAATGCTTGAGTTTGGTTCAGATAAGCCGGATCTTCGTAATCCACTTAGAATTATCGACCTTTCAGAATTCTTTAACAAATGTACATTCAAGCCTTTCCATGAACAAGACTGTAAGAGCAATCAATGTACATGCAAAGACTTTCAAAGGACAGCATGAAAAACTGTTAAAATTCGCACAGTCAATCGGTATGGGTGGACTTGGATACTTAGAAGTTCAAAGAAGAACTGAAATACAAAGGACCTATTGATAAGTTTATCCCAGATGATATGAAGATGGAATTAGCCGAGATGGCTGGATTACAGGCAGGAGATACAATCTTCTTCATCGCTGATAAGGAAGACAGAGCTGCGTACTTCGCAGGACAGATTAGAAACGAACTTGGTGAGGCAGATTGATCTCATTGAAAAAATGCATACAGATTCTGTTATGTTAATGACTTCCCAATGTTTGAAAAAGATCCAGAAACTAAGAAGATTGGATTTACACACAATCCATTCTCAATGCCACAGGGCGGTCTTGAGGCGCTTAATACAAAAGATCCTCTTGATATCTTGCATACCAGTATGATATCGTATGCAACGGTGTAGAGTTATCATCAGGAGCAGTCCGTAACCATGACATGGAAATCATGGATAAAGCATTCGACATCGCAGGATATATGACAAAGAAACATTAAAAGACAAATTTGGAGCATTATACAACGCATTCCAGTTTGGTGCACCACCACACGCAGGTATGGCACCAGGTGTTGACCGTATGATTATGCTCCTTAGAAATGAAGAGAATATCCGTGAGATAATTCCATTCCCAATGAGCGGAACAGCACAGGAAACAGACCAAAGAAGGTCAGCTTCCTGTCTTTTTGTTTACCAGAAAAATTTTACATGCTACAATAATAAAAACAGACATCAAAGGAGGACACCAACATGAAGATCAAAAATGCAACAATCAAAGATTTCGACACAGCCTATGAATACATCAAAAAACTCTGGGACTACAACACCTACGACTATGAAACAACCAAAGAAGTCTACAAAAAGTACTACAAGACGAAAACAGTTTTGCATTTTTTGCAATAGAAGATGATGGAACTTTTCATGGATTCTGCCATGGAGATTATTTTCATACCTTCTGGATGTCAGGGCTTACCTGCTATGTATCAAGTTTGATCACAAACGAAGAAGACCGAGGTAAAGGATATGGTGTAAAATTATTAGATCATGCAAAGAAATTGGCAAAAGAACGAGGATGTAAAGCAATCACTTTAGACTCCGGACTGCCAAGAGTACAAGCTCACGGATTTTATGAACACTATGGATTTGAAAAAAGCTGTTATGGATTTGAATTAGCACTGTAGAAGAAAGGAAAAATAATGAAAATATTAGTTAGTGCCTGTTTATTAGGGATCGACTGCAAATACAACGCAAAAAACAATAAAAATGATAAAATCATAGAATTACTAAAAGACCATGAACTAATTCCAGTCTGTCCAGAGATCATGGGAGGACTGCCAACACCAAGAATTCCGGCAGAAATACATCAAAACAAAGTTATCGCAAAAGATGGCAAAGATGTTACAAAACAATACCAAAAAAGGTGCCGAAGAGACACTAAAAATTGCAAAGTTATATAACTGTCATACAGCGATCCTAAAAAGAAAAAAGTCCATCTTGTGGCTGTGGCAAAGTCTATGATGGAACATTTACAGGCACGCTGATCAATGGGGACGGAATCACAGCTAGATTATTAAAAGAACATGGAATCAAAATCACAGGGGAAACAACCTTAGATATCACAGAATAAAACAGTGAACAGTAAAATGAGGATCCAAATATGAACAACAAACAAAAAAACTATTAACCGCAACAGCGATCACAGGAACTATTGTCAGCGCATCTGCATTTACTGTCTTCGATTATGCGATCTGTCGAAGAAAAAACAGCCAGATGTCCGTAAAAAAAAAAATGGAAACCATATCTTGATTACGTTTTAAAAGAACAAGAATGGCTAAAAGAACACCAAGAACAAGAATTAAAAAGGAAATCAGATCAAAAGACGGACTAACACTACGGGCAGCCTACATCCCAAGAGAAAAAATGCCAAAGGAACTATTATCTGCATGCACGGTTACCATTCAACAAATGATATCGAATTCGTACCGGAAGTCCGATTTCTATGGAATCTTGGATACAGCATTCTTCTTCCATGGCAGAGAAGCCACGGAAAAAGCGAAGGACGATATATTACTTATGGAGTGAAAGAACGCCATGATCTCAAACGATGGATTTTGTATACCAATCGGCATCTGGCAGCCAAGAACAAAGATATTTTTCTATGTGGAATTTCTATGGGGTGTGCTACAACCTTAATGGCAGCAGGTCTGGACCTTCCAGACAATGTAAAAGGAATTATTGCTGACTGCGGATTCACTTCTCCATGGGATATCATCAAACACGTAGCCAAAGAAAGATTTTCATCTTCCACCATTTCCATTAATGTACATGGTAGATTTGATCAGTGAAGTAGTAGCAGGATTTGGATTGAAAGAAGTCAGCATCCCAGAAATCATGAAACGAAACAAGATTCCAGTGTTGTTTATCCATGGAGATGCAGACGATTACGTTCCGATGTGGATGACGATCAAAAATTATGAAGCCTGTGCAGCAAAGAAAGAACTCTATATTGTTTCAGGAGCAGGACACGCACTAGCATTTTCAAAAGATATGGAAGAGGGAAAACGAAGAATCAAAAATTTCATAAATAAATATAAGACGATCTAAAATAAGAAGAACCATTCCGTATAAATGATGTTACAGAATGGTTCTTGTATTATAAATTTCCTAAAAACCTATTTTAAGATCATAAGATAACTTTCCGGTCGCTGTGTGATCTTGGTCTCTTTCAGAATTCTGAAATTGGACTTTCCAGCGAACTGTTTTACATGATCACGGTTTCTTGTATACATAATGATCGTTCCTTCAGGTCCAAGAACTCTTTTGGCGAATGGAAAGAACTTCTCATAAACCTCACGAATCTCCGCTTCTGTCTTCTGACCAGTCGCATAAGGCATCTCCGTAAAGATCTCATCAAAAGGATAATCATGTGTAAATGTAAAACAATCCTTATTAATATAATGAACAATCTGATCTGCAAGATTTGTGTTATAGATCGCTTTCTCAATGGCTTCTGGAGAATGATCGATACCATAAGAAGTATTCCCTTTTACAACCTTCTGGCGTTCGATCAGCATTGTACCAACGCCACAGAAAGGATCAAGAATCTGCGCATCCGGGATCATGTAATCTTTGGCAAGTTCCACAAGTAAAGCAGCATTGACTGGTTTGATACTTGTCGGAATGAACTCCTCGCGGTAATTAAAACGACGATCAACGATCGTATTTAATTTCACTAATAAATAATAATCCCCAGATTTACCTTCTATCATACGGATCTCAAATTCATAATGAGACGTAGAATTTCTTAATTTATGTGCTGTCAGCTCTTCTAATTTCGAAGCAACTTTCTTCGCAAATTTGGAACGTTCAGAAAGTGCCATACGGCTTTTCACTCCGATTCGGAAATAAAAAGGGAAATCCCCTTCATGAGTATTTTCTAATAATGCCATTAAATTCGAACCAGCGATCACGGATGCAGCAACATCAGCATCAGGTTTACATGAAACCATGCCTGGAATCTGAAATAACAATTCATTGTATGTGCGGATCGGTAATAAACGATTCAGATGATTTGTCTTTACACGCACGCCCATTTTTGAAGAAGCAGCTGAAGATTCTTCCATTAAGGCAGCAGTAATTTCCGGGTGTAATGGGTTAGTGCGGAAAATACAATGAAATGTCTGGCGGCCGCCTAAAAATCTATGCTTCTTAAATGGTTCGATCGTATTGATCAGTTCAGAAAGTGCATGAAGTTCATGTTCTACATGTTTTTTCTCATCGTCAGAAGCTTCATAAAGAGATAATTCTTCATAACGTTTTCGGAAAACATCCACATAAGGAGCCGCATTTAAAGATTTTAAAGCAGTTAAATAAGCCTCTTTTACAAAACGTGTATCTTCTGTCTGATAAGCATGAAATACAGCATCGCTTTCAGAAGAAAGTGCCAGATCACCGATCAAAAGAGCAGCATTTTTTCTTGTTTTTGCATCTTCATTTTCTAAAAATACAGATAAGTCCAGATCACCATCATGGATCCAAGACAACAAAAGTTCTCTTTTAGAAGAATCCTTGATCTCCTGACGCAGGGAACTTAAAGACTGACGTACTTCGATATTTTGATTTAATCTTTTACATAAACGATTGATCATATATACATTCCTTTTCTAAATAATGTGTATAAGGAAAAGTCCTTAAAAACTATAAAAACAGTATACCTTATTGAAATAATTTTTGCAAAAAAAGTGAAAATCATGCTATAATAATATGTAACCAAGAGAATAATAGGTAAGGAAGTATATGAAACATATAACGATCAAGAGAGCAGAGCAGACAGATGTCGATATGATCATGCAATTGATGCAAGAAGCAGTGGATACTGTGAAGGTTTCCGATTGGTTTCTGCCAGATAACAGACAATATATAGAAGAACACATAAGCGACCGGGGATTTACATTGAAGGCTTTATCAAGTAACAATGAGATCTTGGGCTTTTTTATTGTCGATCTTCCGGGAGAGTCAAAACATAATCTTGGATATGATCTGAATTATGACGATCATAAGATACACAAAGTTGCACATATGGACTACGCAGTTGTGACAAGTAAAGCAAGAGGTTTGGGGCTTCAGAGAAGATTTTTTTCAAAGAGGCAGAGAAACAATTAGAAGACACGATATATGAATACTTCCTTGGAACCGTTCATCCGGATAATATCTACAGCCGGACAAACTTTGTCAAAGCGGGTTACAGGGAAGCAAGACAAATGTCAAAATATGGTGGTATGCAACGTATCATCATGGAAAAGGAGAAATGACTATGAGTAATCAGTATGATGTTATTATGATCGAGCAGGACCTTCTGCTATTTTTTGTGCTTATGAATTAAAGAGAAATAAGCCGGACATGAAAGTTCTTATGATCGAGAAAGGTCGAAGAATTGAAAAAAGAGCCTGTCCAAAACGAAATACAAAGGTATGTGTTGGATGTAAACCATGTTCTATCACAACAGGATTTTGCAGGAGCAGGAGCATTCTCAGATGGTAAATTATCCTTATCCCCAGATGTAGGTGGAAATCTTCCAGAGATTCTAGGATATGATAGAACGATCGAATTATTAAAAGAATCCGATGACATTTATTTAAAATTCGGAGCAGATGAGAAAGTATACGGAATCGACGAAGAAGAAGAGATTGCAAGCATCCGTAAGAAAGCAATTCAGGCAAACTTGAAGCTGATCGAATGTCCGATCAGACATTTGGGAACAGAAGAAGGATATAAAATCTATTCAAGACTTCAGGAACATTTATTAAATGAAGGTGTTGATATGATCTTTTGATACAATGGTCAAAGATATCATCATCGAAGATGGGGTTGCAAAAGGGTGTTGTCACAGACAAAGGTGAGACATATACAGCAGATGAGATCGTAGCAGCCGTAGGACGAGAAGGATCTGAATGGCTAAGCGGAATCTGCAGAAAATACGACATTGAAACACAGGTAGGAACAGTCGATGTCGGAGTCCGTGTAGAAGTTCGAGACGAGATTATGGAAGAATTAAATAAGAGTCTTTATGAAGCAAAACTTGTTTATTACACGCCAACATTCGACGATAAAGTCCGCGTATTCTGCAGCAATCCATCGGGAGAAGTAGCAACAGAGGTCATGCATACAAAGCAGACGAATACAAGACAAACAACACAAACTTTGCATTATTAGTATCTAAGAACTTTACAAAACCATTTAAAGAGCCGATTCAATATGGAAAACATATCGCACAGTTAAGCAACATGCTTTGCGATGGCAAGATCTTAGTACAGAGTTTTGGAGATTTTGTGAGAGGAAGAAGAACAACAGAAGAACGTCTGGTTCGAAACAACATTACACCGACATTAAAAGATGCTGTTCCAGGAGATCTTTCATTGGTATTCCCATATCGAATCATGAAAGATATCGAAGAAATGATCTATGCATTAGATGAAGTAACACCAGGTATGGCAAGTGATGAGACACTTCTTTACGGTGTAGAAGTGAAATTCTATTCTAATAAGATCTTAACAAACAAAGACTTTGAAACAAATATCAAAGGACTTCGTGCGATCGGTGACGGAGCTTCTGTAACAAGAGGATTACAGCAGGCATCTGCCAATGGATTAAGCGTTGCTAAGAGTATCTTAAATAAATAAAATATCAAATAAAAATATTAAAACAAAAATCCCTGACAGGTTTCTAAACCATTAGGGATTTTTCTGTTTGAGAATCCTGCAAAGAATGATTCTTCCTTATAAAAAAAATTATTTTTTGAATTTAGGATGTTTTTCATAGAAAGCTTTGTTCGCCTGCTCTCCTGCAAGGATCAATCGTTGAAGTCCTTCTTTAGGACATAAGAAACTTCCCAAAGGATAAGGTGTTTTGGTGTATAATCCATGAAAATCTGTTCCACCAGTCATGAAAAGATCATGTTCCTTACAAAGAGATGTAATATGCTCTCTTGTTTTTTCATCATTTCTTGGATGATTTAATTCAATTCCATCAAGCATATGTTCTTCGATCATCATCTCCATCACATTGTCAGCTTTATATTGCCCAGGATGTGCAAGCACGACAACGCCTCCGCAGGAATGAAGAAGATCCGTGACCGTTTTTGCATCCATATAGCGGTATGGAAATTTATGAGGGCCGCCAGCACGGAATAATTCGTTATGTAATTGACCGATCGGAGTTCCAGTATATCCCATCATGGAAAGAACCTGCATGATATGTGTGTAGTATACACCAGTACTTTCTTTGGATACTTCATAAAGCTGATCCATCGTGATCGGATATTCATCCATCAATGACTGATAAGATTTTGTGACAGCATCGGATAATTTCTTTAAGTCTTTGCTTAAAGAATGCTGAAGCCGGTCAGTGTCAATCGGATAATAACATAAAATATGAACATTCGTCTGTGTCTCCTCATGCCATGCGTTTGCCTCGACGGCAGGAATCGCATGAACACCAAGCTCTTTCCCAAGTCTTTACAGCTTCCGGAATGGAATGTGTTGATTCGTGGTCAGAGATTGCAATATAATCAAGGCCGATACGTTTCGCATAAGGCATGATCTGGTCAACACGCATAGCACCATCAGATAAAACGGTGTGACAATGTAAGTCTGCTTTCATATAAAAAATACCTCCAAAATATTTATTCCATTTTCTTTAAGATCGTTAAAATATTAGATAATGACTGATGAAATAATTCCTGATCTTCTTTTGACAGTGATTCAAAACGTTTGGAAAGGTATTCTTTGACAAGCGCTTTTTCCTGAAGGATCAGCTGGTTTCCTTTCTCTGTGAGTTTTACATAAACCATTTTTCTGTTTTCATCACTTCTAAAACGTGTGACATACTCATCCTTCACAAGTGGAGAAACGGCTCTTGTAGCCTGTTCCTTAGATGATGCCAGATAAGAAGATAACTGTGACATATTCAATGAACGACCTCCAGACAGTGCAAATAAGATAAGAATCTGTGTTTTGGTAAGATCCATGGAAGGTATGTCGATCGTGTTTAAAAGAAATTTCTGACAGATTGGAAAAATTTCAAAAAGTGCAGAAACATCATTCAATGTAAATCCCTCTCTTTCGATGTTTTTCTAACTAAAAGTATACCACTTTATGAATAAAAATCAATAATCAACAAAAATCAATATTTGACAAAAAGTCAAATAAAAAAGATAAAATAGGAGAAACACTATAAAATGACCTTGATCAAAGGAGGTAACCTATGAGTGAAACAACAACACAGATGCAGGATTTTCTGACACGCCAGGCGAAAGTCTGCCATGATAATTGTGAGATAGAGAAAGATCTGTACAAAGAGCTGGGAGTGAAACGAGGACTCAGAGATGTCGATGGAGTCGGCGTTCTTGCAGGTCTTACGAATATATCCTGTATTCAATCCAGTGAGATGATCAATGGAGAGAAAGTACCTTGTGAAGGAAAGTTATTTTATAGAGGATATAATATATATGAATTAGTCGATGGCTTTATGAAGAGAGGCGAATTTGGATTTGAAGAAATCACCTATCTTCTACTATTTGGAAAACTGCCGGATGAAAAACAATTGAAAGAATTCAGAGAAATTTTGGCGCAGAGTATGACACTTCCAAAGAATTTCACAAGAGATGTTATTTTAAAGGCACCATCGAAAGACATTATGAACACGTTGACAAAGAGCATTTTAACACTGGCATCGTATGATGATAAAGCATCTGATATTTCTATGGAAAATGTATTAAGACAATGTCTGATGTTGATCAGTGTTTTGCCGATGATGGCAGTTTATGGATATCATGGTTACAATCATTACGTCAATGATGACAGCCTGTACATCCATCGTCCAGATCCAAACTGTTCCATGGCAGAAAATATTTTAAGAATGCTGCGTCCAGACAAATCTTATACAGAATTGGAAGCCAGAGTGTTAGATATTGCACTCGTTCTTCATATGGAACATGGAGGAGGAAATAACTCAACATTTACAACTCATGTTGTTACTTCATCAGGAACAGATACATATTCAGTGATCGCAGCTGCACTTTCATCATTGAAAGGTCCCAAACATGGAGGAGCGAATATCAAAGTTGTTGAGATGATGCAGGATTTAAGAAAAAATGTGGATGATATCAGTGATGAAAGTCAGGTAGAAGAATACTTAAGAAAACTGCTGCACAAAGAAGCATTTGACCAAAAAAAGGACTGATCTATGGAATGGGGCATGCAGTATATAGTATTTCAGATCCAAGAGCGCAGATTTTCAAAGCTTTTGTAAAGAAACTGGCCCTTGCAAAAGAAAGAGAAAAAAGATTTCGAACTCTATTCTATGATTGAAACATTGGCACCAAAAAGTAATCGCAGATGAACGAAAAATCTACAAAGGGGGTCAGTGCAAATGTCGATTTCTATAGTGGATTTGTGTATAGTATGTTAGATATCCCATTGGAATTGTTCACACCGATCTTTGCGATGGCAAGAATCGTTGGATGGAGTGCCCATCGTTTGGAAGAATTAACAAATGTGGATAAGATCATTCGTCCTGCGTATCAGAGTGTACAAGATGAGAAAGAATATATTGAGATGGAAGATCGATAAAAAGAGGATTCCCTCTTTTTTTTTATGCAAAAAATATAAGCTTATAAAATGAGGAAAACCGGAGACGAGGAGGGTCTCCGGTATTATGAAAAAGTATGAAAAAAAGTTTTAGCTAAGTAAGTTTGTTTGTTACTTGCTATGGTTTTAGTATACTCAGTAAATGTGAAAGAATTGTGTCTAAAAAATGATGAATTTATGTTTTTTTTGGTCATATTTTGAGAAATTCAGTGATTCCATATGCAACTCCGTCCTTGTCATGATGTTTTGTGATAAAGGTCGCAGCATCCTTACATTTTGAAGAAGCATTTTCCATGGCAATTCCGATACCAGCTTCTTTTAACAGATCAATGTCATTATCACCATCACCAAAGGCAGCGGTTTCTTCAGGTTTTAGATTCAAATATTCCCGAATAAAACGAAGTCCGGAATGTTTTCCGGCATCTTTATGAGAAATCTCGATCAGCTGCGAAACAGAAGAAGTAATATAGATCTCATCACAATTATATTTAAGTTCATTCCAAATGAGCTGCTTTTGCTGCTCGCCAGAGACAACAATATCCATACTGTCAATATGATCAATATGTTCTCGAATAAAAGAAATAATATCATCAATAGGAATTCTTGTAGATTGGATGTAAGGAATTGCTTGTGGAGTTGTACCATAGGAAACAGGATCTTCCACATAAGCTTTCAGGGCATAAGCTTTGCCATCAATAAAAACTTCAAGGGCAGTCTCATGCTGTTTAGCAATCTGAATTATACATTCAACGGAATCAGGTGTCATCTTATATTCATGAAGACAGGTGCTTGTAGGAATATGGTAAATGGCAGCACCATTAGAAGTAATTGCATATTCAATTCCAGGCACAGCAAGAACATCTTTAGGCAGCGTATCAAAAGAACGTCCACTTGCGATCACAATGTGAACACCATTTTCAATTGCATGACATAAAGCATTATAATTTCCGTCAGAAAGCCGTCCACTTGCATTTAATGTTGTACGATCAAGATCAAGTGCAATACATTTTATATTCATAAGAAACCTCCAGATTTCGCATTTGTTATACATAGTCGATATTGTGTAATATATTTTACACATATGAAAATATTGTATCTTTTCTTTGAAACAATTACAATATACGAAAGGAGGAAAAATAAAAATGGGAATGACAACATTATGCTATATAGAAAAAGATAACAAATATCTGATGCTGCATCGCATCAAGAAAGAACATGATATCAATAAAGATAAATGGATCGGAGTCGGTGGTCATTTTGAACATGGAGAAAGCCCGGAAGACTGCATGTTTCGTGAAGTTATGGAGGAAACAGGACTAACCCCATTGTCATATAGATTTTGTGGGATCGTCACATTTTTGTCCGATATGGGAACTGAAAAAGAAGCATGGGAATATATGTGTTTATACCATATCGAAGAATTCAAAGGCGAGATCAAAGAATGTGATGAAGGAGTACTAGAATGGGTAGACAAAGAAAAAATATTAGACCTTGATCTGTGGGAAGGTGACAGGTTATTTTTACGCTATATGCAAGAAAAGAAGATCATTTTTTTCGTTGAAATTGGTATATGAAGAAGGAAATCTGGTGCAAGCAGTCGTAGATGGAAAAAGACTTGGAATTTTTTGATATCTTAGATGAAAATGGAAACAAAACAGGAAAGATCAAAGAGAGATCTTTGGTCCATGAAGATGGAGATATCCATGGAACTGTGCATATCTGGATCAGAAGAAAAACAGAAAAAGGGTATGACCTGTTACTCCAAAAACGAAGCAAACAAAAAGACTCCTTCCCAGGCTGCTACGACATCTCATCCGCAGGTCATATCAGCGCAGGCGATGAACCATTAGAAACCGCATTAAGAGAACTAGAAGAAGAACTAGGGATCAAAGCAGAACCAGAACAACTTAAAAAGTATGTATGCATGAAGGAAGCATGAATGGAAACTTCTATGGAAGAGAATTTAAGAATCATGAGATCAGCACGGTTTATATGTATGAAGAAACAGTGGATATTACAAAACTTAAACTACAGAAAGAAGAAGTCGAAGAGGTTATGTGGATGGATCAAGAAGAACTGATTCAGAAAGTGAGAGATGGTGGGATTCCAAATTGTATATACTTGGATGAAGTAGAGAAGTTTTAAGTTGTAGTTGGCCAACTGTAGGCTTTGAGTATATGATAAAAAATAAAGAAAAAACCGACAGACGCAGCGGTGGAATTTTGCTCATATTTTGAACAAATCGCTGATCCGCCCAATTTCCTACAAAAACTCGCTCTGGAGTTTTGTCCAAGACAAAGTCTTTGAAGCTCAGACATTCGTCCAATTGGGCTGCGAATTTATTCAAAATATGGCAAAATTCCAATGCTGAAGTCTAAAGTGTGGACAATTACAAGATTGAAAAAACTTAAGGGGTTGTATGTTAAACATTATCGTTTTTATTTTTGGCAGACAGATATATTATTGCATATACCACACTGAATCGAGCACTTTGATCCTTAAAACGTTTTCTTTCGCCCTGTCTGACCGTATACATTTTGGCCGCAGCGACTACCGCGGATCTTCAAATCAGGATTGTATAAAAACGAATAATCTATAGAATTCTTAATAAATTATGCTATAATATACAAGATTAATTAAACAGTTTCAAAATGAAAGAGGAAGTATCAAATGAAAAGGTTATTATTAGTTTTAATGCTGATTCTGGGAGCAGTAATGATCACAAGCCGTCCGGTGGCGACTTATGCATATACAGAAGAAGCAAAGACAACAGGCGAAATCATGGCTTTCTGCACATGGTTATCCACCAACAAGGGCAGGAGCAGAGCAAGCTTATCAGGATTATATGGATGGAAAGATTGATGTTCCAGAAGCAGATGCATATATGGGAAAGAACCAGAAAAATGACATAGAAGAAAAAGAAAAAATTCAACTGTGAAGACAGAAACAAAAAAAATAAACAATCTAAAAATACCAATAAAAATAGTACAACAAAACAAGAAAATTCATCTACAGAACAGACAAACAACAGTACAACATCTGCAAAAAGAATCAACAACACAAGGAACAACAGAAACAACAACGACCAAAGTGACAACGGAAACAAAAGAACAGAAACAACAAAAAGAAGAAAAAAAGAAAAAAAGCAGAAAGAAACAAAGAAAAAACACACAACAGGGATTGCGATCGGACGGCTGCAGTCGTGATTTTTGCTTTACTTGTAGTATTTATGCGAAAAGAGAATGTAAAAAACATGTTATGCTGAAGTGATAGAAATTCACTTGACACAACAGTTAGTGAGTGCTATTCTATATGTAAATTACATAACGTCTTCAGGGCAGGGTGCAAGTCCCTACCGGCGGTTATAGCCCGCGAGCCTTATATGGCATGACTTGGTGAGATTCCAAGGCCGACAGTACAGTCTGGATGGAAGAAGATTTAAGAAGTGATATTGATCATCATGTCCTGGGATTTTTATAATTCCAGGATTTTTTTATTTCAATTCAGAGAAATATCAAGATATCAAAAAGGAGTTCCTGAAGAATTAGAACAAAGATCAGGGCTCCTTTTTATATTTCCGATTTCAATACCAATCAAAATCCAACCTCCCAAAATCAAAGAACCTGAAGGGAAGGGAGAAAAATATTTGAAAGAAGAATATATGCGGCGTGCGATCGAACTTGCCAAGAAAGGCTGTGGATATACCAATCCAAATCCCTTAGTCGGAGCGGTGATCGTAAAAGATCAAAAGGTTATTGGAGAAGGATATCATGAGAAGATTGGCGGATTACATGCAGAGAGAAATGCCTTAAAAAACTGCATAGAAGATCCTGAGGGAGCTGAGATTTATGTAACATTGGAGCCATGCTGCCATTATGGAAAAACACCACCATGTACGGAAGCATTGATTGAAGCAGGAGATCAAGAAAGTATATGTCGGGAACTTTAGATCCCAATCCAAAAGTGGCAGGGGGCGGGATCAAAATCCTGAATGATCATGGAATAGAAACTGAGACAGGAATTCTTGAAGAAGAGTGCAGACAGTTAAACGATATATTTTTTTTCACTATATTCAAAATGATATTCCATATACAGCGTTAAAATACGCAATGACATTGGATGGAAAGATCGCAACAGCAACCGGTGAATCCAAATGGATCACAGGAGAAGAAGCCAGAAGACATGCACATACATTACGACACCAGTATGCAGCGATCATGGCAGGGATCGGTACGGTTTTAGCAGATGATCCGATGTTAAATGCACGAATCGAACATGGGAATGATCCAATTCGTGTGATATGTGATTCAAACTTAAGGATTTCGGAAGGATCAAATATCGTAAAAACAGCCAGAGAAATTCCAACGATCATCGCTACCATAAGTAAGGATCAAGAAAAAATAGCAAAATTAGAACAAAAGGATGCAAGATCTTAAAAACGTCAGAGCAAGATGGAAAGGTCAATGTCAAAGAAGTTTTAAAAACAGTTAAGAAATATGGAAATTGACAGTGTTTTAGTTGAGGGTGGTGGAATCTTGAATGAATCTTTGATCAAAAACGACTGTGTTCACAAAGTTTACGCCTATATTGCTCCAAAATTATTTGGAGGAGAAAAGGCCAAAAACACCTGTAGAAGGCAAAGGGATCGAAAGGATCCAAGAAGCTTTGGTATTTGATGAATTAAAGGCAACACCACTTGGAAATGACATATTACTGGAAGGGAAGGTGAGATCATGTTTACCGGAATCGTAGAAGAATTAGGAACAGTCATATCCCTGAAGCGAGGAAGCAAAGCAGCAGTCCTTACGATCAAAGCAAATGTTATTTTTGAAGATCTTAAATTGGGAGACAGCGTAGCAGTTAATGGGGTCTGCCTGACAGCGACTCACATTAGCGGCAATACATTTCAGGCAGACGTGATGAATGAGACATTCAACCGAAGCAGTCTTGGAAGTTTAAAAAGGGATCTGTCGTCAACTTAGAGCGAGCGATGGCAGCCAATGGGAGGTTCGGAGGTCATATGGTAGCAGGCCATGTGGACGATACAGGGGAACTTGTTAGTGTAAAACAAGATGATAATGCTGTATGGTTTACGATCAAAGCCCCAGAAAATATCATGAAATACTGTATTGAAAAAGGATCGATCGCACTCGATGGAATCAGCCTGACGATCGCTAAGTTAAGCGATGATACCATTTCCGTATCCATGATCCCACATACCATAAAAAATACCAATTTTGGATATAAAAAAACCAGGAGATAAGATCAATCTGGAGAATGACATGGTTGGGAAATATATAGATAAACTGCTGCATTTTTGATCAGCAGGCAACAAACGACAAACATACAAACAGCACCTTAACAATGGAAATGTTAAGAAATGCTGGATTTTAATAAAAACGAGGAGGGAAAAGACAAGATGAGCGATGTAGTATGCGAAGTAATCGCACAGCTTCCAACAAAATATGGAACATTTGAGGCACATGGGTATGTAGACCAGAGAAGTGGGGAAACATCATTAGCACTGGTCAAAGGAGATATCGCAGACGGAGAACCAGTTTTATGCCGTGTGCATTCTGAGTGCCTGACTGGGGATACTTTTTGGATCTTTACGCTGTGATTGTGGAGAACAGCGAAGCCGTGCAATGCGTCAGATCGAGAAAGAAGGACGAGGGGTTTTCTTATATATGCGTCAAGAAGGACGAGGAATCGGATTGATCAATAAACTGAAAGCTTATGTATTACAGGAACAGGGAATGGATACAGTCGAGGCCAACTTAGCTCTTGGATTTAAAGATGATGAACGAGATTACAGTGCAGGAGCCATGATCTTACAGGATCTAGGAATCAAAAAACTACGACTGATGACAAACAATCCAACCAAAATAGATGGATTAAATGAATATGGACTCGAGATCGTAGAACGAGTACCGATCCAGATGCCGATCAATCCATTTGATAAATATTATATGCAGACAAAGCAAAAGAAAATGGGACACATGACAACATACGAAGTTTAAATTAACAGAAAAATTAAAAATTAAGGTCCCAGGGACCTTAAGATTAACGAAATTAACGAAGAAAAAAGGAGTAATTAAAATGAGAGTATTAGAAGGTAAATTAGTAGCAAGCGGATTAAAAAGTAGGAATCGTAGCAGCCAGATTTAATGAATTTATCGTTTCCAAATTAGTATCCGGAGCTTTAGACGGACTGAAAAGACATGATGTGAAAGATGAAGATATCGATATTGCATGGGTACCAGGAGCTTTTGAAATTCCACTGATCGCAGACAAGATGGCAAAAAGCAAAAATACGATGCAGTGATCTGTCTTGGAACAGTGATCCGTGGAGCAACAAGCCATTATGATTATGTATGTAGCGAAGTATCGAAAGGAATCGCACAGGTATCATTAAATACAGGAATTCCAGTTTTATTCGGAGTTGTTACAACAGAAAATATCGAGCAGGCAATCGAGCGTGCCGGAACAAAAGCAGGAAACAAAGGATATGACTGTGCATTATCTGCAATCGAAATGGTACAGCTGATCAAAGAAGTAGAAGCATAAAAAAGAATCAGAAATTAAAGCAGGAAGTTAGTATGGAACAATATTATTTAGGATTTGACGCAGGAACACAAAGTGTAAAAACAGCAGTTTATGATATTGATATGAACCTGATCGTGCAGGATACCAATGCAACAATCTTAAATTATCCACATCCGGGATGGGTGGAAATGGATGCAGACCAGTATCTTCATGCAACGGTTACAGGGATCAGAAACTGCGTTACAAAGATGAAAGAAAAGAATCTGGATCCAGACAACATCCGCTCTATTTTTTGGAGATGGGATCATCTGCGGGATTGTCGGTGTTGATAAGGATTGCCATGCAATCACACCTTACATCAATTATCTGGATTCCAGAACAAAAGAAGATGTTGAGGAACTAGCATCCCATCATTATGAGATCTGGGCAAAAGAGACTGGAAATCCTCAGCCAAACTGTATGTTTCCAGCGATGTTTGCACGTTGGATGATGAACAATTGTGAGGGCTTTAAAGAAAAGGCAGAAAATTCATGCACAATGCCCCATATATCCTGGCCAATCTTGCAGGACTGTCTGCAGAAGATGCATTTATCGACTGGGGAACAATGTCTGGATGGGGACTAGGATACCGTGTAACAGAGAAAAAAATGGTCCAAGGAACAATTAGAGATCCTTGGAATTCCAATGGAAATGATGCCAAAGATTCAAAAACCATGGGATATCATTGGAACATTATCAGAGACATTTGCAAAAGAAACCGGATTGAAACCAGGAATCCCAATCTGTGCGGGAGCCGGAGATACGATGCAGTCTATGATCGGATGCGGAGTGATCAAACCAGATCAGGCAGCCGACGTAGCAGGAACATGTGCGATGTTTTGTATCGCAACCGATGGAATCAATGAAGAATTAAGCAAACCAGAAAATGAACTGATCTTTAACAGTGGAACTTTAGAAAATACATACTTTTATTGGGGATTCATAAGAACCGGTGGATTAGCACTTCGTTGGTATCGAGGATAATGTATGCAACGAAGCAGGAAATGGAGCATATTTTGATGAATTAAATGAGAAAGCACAAAATGTGCCATGCGGATCCAAAGGAGTCCTGTTCCTTCCATATTTAACAGGAGGATTTGGAGAAACATCCAATGCAAGTGCCTGTTTCCTGAATATGACGATGGACACAGATCAGGGAGTACAGTGGCGTGCAGTTTTAGAAGCGATCGGTTACGATTATATGAGTGTGACAGATATTTATAAAAAAGCAGGCGTGCCACTTGAATTTATGCCGATCACAGAAGGTGGAAGTAATTCAGAAGTCTGGAATCAGATCAAAGCAGACATGTTAGGATGTAAGAGTGCCACATTAGAAAATGCACAAGGAGCAGTTCTTACAGATGCAGTGATCGCAGCATATGCGGTAGGAGATCTGGAAGATCCAAGTCAGGTATTTGAAAAAACAAGAAAGATCAAGAAAATTTATGAACCTGATCCAATAAGAACAAAATACTATCGCAGTATTTATGAACAACAAAGAAAACTGATCAAAGACGATATGGCAGCAGTTTTTGAGACTTTACACCAAATCAGTAAGATTCAAGAACAAAGCAATGATTAAAAAATGAAAAGGCTTCTTTACAAGAGGCCTTTTTTCTTGTACAATAAAAGATAAAGTATATAAAAATAAGTTATAAGCAACTAACTTTGTAGATGATTTTTGATTAATTAGATTTCAAGGAGGAAAAGTCATGGATAACGAAAAGATTGAAAAATTACAACAGATGATCGATGAAAGTAATCATATCGTATTCTTTGGTGGCGCAGGTGTTTCAACAGAGAGTCATATTCCAGACTTTCGAAGCACGGATGGTTTGTATCACCAGACTTATAAATATCCACCCGAGGTTATGGTAAGCCATACATTTTATACACAGCATACGGAAGAATTTTATGATTTTTATAAGAATAAGATGATCTTCTTGGATGCAAAACCGAATAAGGCACATTTAAAACTTGCAGAGATGGAACGGGCGGGAAAACTGTCTGCGATCGTTACGCAAAATATCGATGGGCTTCATCAGGCAGCAGGAAGTAAAAATGTCTTTGAACTGCACGGCAGTGTTCACAGAAACTATTGCCAGAAATGCGGCAAGTTCTTCGATGTGAATTATGTCGTGAATGCCAAAGGAGTCCCATATTGTGATGAATGTGGGGGAATCATCAAACCAGATGTTGTATTATATGAAGAAGGTTTAGATTCTCAGACGATCAACGGAGCAGTCAGAGCCATTTCCAAGGCAGATATGCTGATCATTGGAGGAACATCACTGGTTGTTTATCCAGCCGCTGGAATGATCGATTATTTTAAAGGAAAATATCTTGCAGTACTGAATCGTGATGCGACAAGCAGAGACAAACAGGCAGATCTGTGCATTACAGACCCAATTGGAGAAGTACTGGGAAGAATCAGGTATAAAGATGAAGAAAAAAGATATGATCTTGATCGCAGCAGTACTGGCAATTTCGCTGATCAGTTTTGCAGCGATCAAGATGACACAAAAGACGGAAAAGAAGTGATCGTGACAGTTGACGGAAAAGAAGTGTACAAAACATCCATCGAGAAAGATCAAATTTATCAGATTCCAGAGAAAAAAATGGCACGAACGTCATGCAGATCAAAGATGGAAAAGTTACAATGAAAAAAGCAGACTGTAAAGACCAGATCTGTGCAGACCATAAAGCGATCGAGAAAATCAGGAGAAACGATCGTATGTCTGCCACATAAAGTAGTGATCGAGATCCGGTCAGAAGATGGCAAAGAACAGGAATTAGACGGGGTAACACAATAAACATCAGATGAGATAATAAACAACAGGAGAAATAAAATATATGTCAACAAAAAAAGATTAGCGACAGATGCGATGTTT
>VOFC01001686.1_pt1 | contig 22000 bp, 38 predicted proteins | sample 5384161 | NCBI WGS metagenome assembly VOFC01 (sample SAMN12384722, study PRJNA508395) | human gut metagenome | isolation source: healthy gut B | host: Homo sapiens | reverse complement strand
GAATAAAAATTCTCCCACGGCAGGCCGACGATGTCCGTCTGGTGACGGAGGATAATCCACCTTACGGGGTCTACGTGCATGGGGTAAGTCGTAGTCCACCCACTCCCCCACTCCCGGTAGAACTGGCAGAGGGAGAAACCCCAGAATCCAGGCATCGATGATGTCGCCGACCAGCCGGTTGAACCACGGGGAACGAATCTGCTCGTTCACCGCGTCGTCCGGGCTTGCCGTCCCTGCGGAACTCGATGTCGGAGCAGAGCACGGCGTTCTTCCGTTTCTCGATCACGCAGGTGAGGTGCGTGTCCATGAGAATGTCGGCATACAGGTCATATAGCTTGTAACGCCTTGAATAATCCACGTTCTCGGCGGCGCGTATGGCCCGTCATATAGTCGGCAATGTCGATGCCGAACCGTTTGGGCTGGGTGAGCACGATGACATTCGGCCCCTTTGTCCGGGAAGCGTCAGATTACCTCCGACGGTGATGATGCCCCGGTTATTCCGTTTTTTTTCTTTGCCATAGTCTTATGTGATTACCAGTGGTTTGTCCTTTTTCGGTTGCTCTCGATGCGGAAGTCCGGAGTTTCCGGCCCGTTCCTCCGCCGGCAGGAGCGGCGCCCCCTCGATGGAAATTTCCTCGGCCGCCACCGCCTTCATCCACTCTACGGCCCGTTCGTACCGGTCCTTCCGCATGGGCGAGTTTCTGGGGGTTGTGGATACAAAAAATGTGATAGACCGCGATGTCGATGACCATCATCAATACCAATTGGTTCCTTTCCTCCCCGGTGGCGGAGAAGATTCTGTCGCAGTCATAGCGTTTCGACAGGTAGCACCGCATTTCGGCGATAGCCCTGTCCTCGCATATTTCGATGACGGGTTCGTCCTCCCGTACGAGGGCATCCAGAATGTCGCGGTGGATACTCGCGTCATAGTCCCTCAATTCGGGTCTTGACCACCGGAGGCTCCGACCGATGTATGAGTTCATCGATGATGCGGTTGCCTCCTTCCACGGCATCCGGGCCGTCCGCCGGATAGCGTAACGAAAGCGTGAACAGCTTGAACTGATCTTCCCAGTTCTTTCATGTGCGGATTGTCCTTCTCCGCCTCGTTAAGGATCAGGTTCCCCTCCCGGTTCAAGGGTTCGAGGTTGGCCTCTATCCGGGTTCCCTTGTCGGTTTTCTTCTTCTCGTCCCCCGGATATAAAGCGATATTTTCTGCTCTTTCCGGACTTTGGCCACGAGCGGTTTGAACACCTGCTGAAAGAAAGGGTCTTGCAGTTTGTTGTTCTCCATGTAGCAATACACGGTGGCTTTTCCGCCGACGAACTCCAACAGTTTGACATACCAACCGATGAATTCGGCGTTCAGGGCTTGGGAGAGAAAAGTCTTGATGACATAAAAAGCCGTCCCCGAGTTTGCCGAGCAGCGAGACCGTCTTGAAGGACTTGCCTTTCTTTCCCTTTGCTCTCGCCCGGCGCCGGGTCACCGTATGCGACCAAAAATTTAAATTTCGATAAGGGTGGAACCTTGCCGTAGGCGATGGTCTCGAATACTTCCCCGACAGAAATCGGGTTGTTGAAGTATTCTCCCTGCGCCGCTTTGGTGGATATTTTGGACAGCGTGCGGTCGATAAACTCTTCCGTGTTCTTCTCCGGCCAAGTGGAGCGACCGTTCCTGTCTCGAATGTTCACGATGTCCCAGTGGTCGGCCATGTCCCCGGCCCGTACCACGCAGCAATCTTTGGCGATGATGTTTCCGCAAAAGATGACAAGCGTCGGTTCCGAGATGGATCGCGTCGGATACAGGGCGTTTTCCCACCAGTCCCACCGCTTCTGTATCGTGTCCGGGTTCTTGGTGTCCTCGTCCGTGTCGAAGTCGTCCACGAGCAGCACGTCGGGCGAATGGCCTCGTTGCGCGAACCCCGGGGCGACTGTCCCGCGCCGATTGCACGGAACGCCACGCCTCCTTTGGTGACGAACTCGTCCTCCGTCCATGAGCCGGGCGTCTCCTGTTTTCCGTAATAGGCCTGTATGCGGCCGTTGGCCTCAAATTGGCCCGGTAAGGAGCCAGCAGCCGTACGGCGTTGTCCTTGCTGTTGGAGGTCATGATGACGTTCTTCTTCCGCCCGGTGAGCGTGACGAACAGGACGACGAACATGGAGACGGGTAGACTTGGCCAGCTCCCGGCTCCACGAAAGCACCTCGAACCATTCGTCGTGTGCGATGATGCGCCGTATGGCCCGTTTCTGAAATCGGCGAACTCATACTTGGCATAGTTCGGAAAGAAGAACTTGATCCACTCCACCGGATGCCTTTCGAGATACCGGCGGTGTTTCTCCCGGTCGGCGGCGGACATGGAACGGTCCACCGGCGTGCCCTATCGATGTCCTCCTTAAACTTCTCCCAGTCGAGGAGGGCTGTTCTGTCGATCTGTTTCATGAGCCTCCCGTTTATAGTTTGTCCTTGATATAAGCGTCCGCCAGTCTTGTCAGTTCTTTGGCCTTGTCGAGGTCGAGGGGCCGCAGCCACTCGATGAAGGAGGTGAGCACGCTGATGATATCGGCTATTCCGGTTTCCTGTTCCATGTTCCGAATGGCGGCCGACAGCTTGCCGAGAATGTCGGCTTCTTTGGAATTCGGGAACCGTTCCCCCCTCCGCCCGTGCCGAGATGGCCCGGTTGATTTCCGCCACCTGACGGTAGAGGTTGGCCACCTGTTCCTGCCGGGTGAGTGTCAGCCCGGCTTTCTGTTCCTCCCATTTCCCGGCACGCACCCAGTTGGACACTGTCACGCGGGACACTCCCACACGCTCTGCGATTTCCTGTTGCGTGAGATTCTCCCGCATGTATAAAGTCTTGGCCCATTCCTTCTTTTGGGCGTTCGTCAAATCTGCCATAGTGCTTTAATTCTTGTGATTCAACTAAAAAATGCCTAAAAATCCCGCGAAATAAAAAAATCGTTCCGCATGATGAGAGTTTCGGAACCACCATGACATCATACCGTTACACGGTAAAAAATGCGATTTTCATACGCTGTCGATTTGTCGCATTTTTGCGACGTAAACCCAAAGCGGAATCATGTGCTAAAAAACCAGACAGATATGAGCAGATTTTCAACATACAGACCGATTCGGAGGGAGTGTGCACCATCTTCCTATACGGTGACATCGGAGACTATTACGAAGTACAGAGCGGACGGGTGGCCCGGGAACTGTTGGAAGCCGAAAAGGCGGGGGCCGGATCCATGTCCGCATCAACAGCAACGGCGGCGTGTGTGTTGCGCAGCATCATATCTACAACGCCATCAAAAACAGCAAGGCGGACGTACACATATGTGTGGACGGTATCGCGGCCAGCATGGCCAGCGTGATCGCCCTGTGCGGAAAAACCGGTAGAGATGAGCAAGTATGCGAGGCTGATGCTGCACAGCGTGAGCGGAGGCTGCTATGGCAATAAAAAAGAGATGCAGAAATGCATCGAAGAGATGAAACCTCGAGGACAGCCTCGGGGATATACGCCGCCCGTCTCGGCATGACGAAGGAGGAAGTCAAGGCCACGTTTTTTGACGGCGAGGACCATTGGCTGACGGCAGACGATGCGCTCCGCCTCGGCTTTATCGACGGTATCTATGACGGGAACCAGTTTCCGGCAGGCAGTACGGAACAGATATACGCTTTTATTCAACAACCGGCTCATGGAGCCACAAAACAAAAAAGCAAGATGAACTTGGAGGAAGATTCGTAAGCACCCCTCGTTTGCCAATTGCAAGAGCGAGGAGGAAGTAATCGCGCAGGCTCAGTCCCTACGCAAAGGAAGCGGGCCGTGTCGCCGGTCTGGAAAATGAGAACAACGACCTGAAACCCGGCTGAAAGAGGGTATATGAGAATATCCTGAAATCCAACCCGGAGGAAGGAGAAAAGGCGTTAAAGGCGCTTGCCCCGAAACGTAAGGTCATGGAGGACCTGAAAGTGGACCCGGGAGACGAGAGCCCGTGGAGCAAGCGAATGAAGGAAATCAAAAACAAACTTAATAAACAATAACGATGGCGATAGTAGTAAAAACACCAATTACAACGGCGAGGTGCTGGAGCAGCTGCTGACCCTCGCCGCCACCGGCAACGAAATCGTGGAGAAAGGCCTGATCATGGTCATTCCCGGTGTGGAGAAGAAAAATCAGCCTGCCCTGTCTGAAAAGCGGGAAGATGCTCCAAAAACGTAAGGAAAATCCCGGTGTGGAAGATTCGAAGGGAAATTTCAATTATGACGAAAAGAGCCTCGATCCGAAGGGATTTCATGGCTTTCACCGTGTTCAATCCCCGTGCCTTCGAGCAAATCTGGCGCAAGTGGCAGCCGAAAGGTAACCTCGTGTTCGCAGAGCTACCCCCGAAGCCCAGAACGCACTGTTGGCCGAACTGGCCAAACAGGTACAGTTCGAATTAGGTGACCATTACATCAACGGCGAATACGGCGACGATGACGACCATCTGTTTAACGGTATCCTCACCCAAATGGCCAAAGATACGGAACTCATCATCGTGGACAGCGAAGAAACGACCATGCTCGGCAAGTTGAAAGCCGTTCGAGCGCTATCCCCAAATCAATTCGTAACAACCCGAACCTGCGCATCATCATGAGTATCGATGATTTCGACAAGTACGATGACGAGTTGACGGAACGAGAGGCCAAAAACGCCAGCGAGACGGACGTCAATGCCAGACGTTACAAGGGTATCGCCATCGAGACTTTGGCTGCATGGCCCGACGATCTGATTGTGGCCACGTTGTGTTCGATGGGCGCAGACGGAAACCTGTTCGCCGCCGTCAATCTGCAAGACGACGAGAATGTCATTCAGATAGACAAGATTTCCAATGCCAGCGAGTTGTACTTCTTCAAGATGCTGATGAAGGCTGATACCAATATCGCTTTCGGGGAGGAGACCGTGGTTTTGGACAGCCGCAAAAGTCCCGTATTTCAACCGACTGCAAAAACCATTTCTGCCGACCCGACCACGGTGACTATTCCGGCCGAAGGTGGCAGCAAGGAAGTGACCGTGACAGCCAGCGGTGAATACACCGTAGGCGCCGCCCGGCCGGTTTTGAGGTAGAAGAAACCGAAACCGGCGTGACCATCTCGGCAGAGGCCAATGATACGGGCAATGCGAAAAGCGGGACTCTGACCATTACCCTGAATGCCGACAACTCGAAAACCGCTAAGATAACCATCTCGCAAGCCAAACAAGGAGCATAAGTCATGGGAAAGTTGAAATATCTGGTACTGCATTGCACCGCCACCCCCTGCGGACGTGAGGTGACGGCTGACGAGATCCGTCGCTGGCACACCTCCGCACCCCCCTGTCGGGAGGGGGCTGGAAGCAGGTAGGATACACCGATATGATACACCTCGACGGCCGTGTGGAGAGGCTGGTGGACAACAACGAGGATGCGCAGGTCGATTCATGGGAGATTACCAACGGGGCAAAAGGGTACAACACGACGGCCCGGCACGTTGTGTACGTGGGCGGTGTCGCCGCCGACGGCAAGACTCCCGTGGACACCCGCACCCCGCACAGCGGAAAGCGATGGAAGCCTACGTGAAGGATTTTCACCGTCGTTTTCCCGACGTGGAGATTGTCGGCCACAACCAGCTGGCGGCGAAAGCCTGCCCCTCGTTCGATGTGCGGGCTTGGTTGAAATCAATAGGAATAAACCCATAAAAAAAAAGAATGAAATGAAAAAGTTGATTTGTTTTTTCATGCTGATACTCGTATTTGTATCAGCCGCATTTGCCCAAACGGGCGATGTATCCACCAGCACAGATTATGACAGCATGATCGCCACTTTTGCCGGATTTGCCGGTTGTGTGGTATTGCTGACGGAAGGTATCAAAGCCCTGTTTCCCAAGATGAACGGACTGCTTACCCAGCTTGTCAGTTGGTGTGTCGGTATGGTGGCCGCCATGTTGCTATGGTGGCTTGATGCCGGATTCGTGTCGGACGTCCAATGGTATATCGCCCTGCTTTACGGTTTAGGAGCCTCCTTCGTGGCGAACGGGATTGCGGACACGGGACTGGTTCAATGGCTTATCGGCCTTATCGCTAAAAAAGTCGGGAAGCAAGTCATAAACGGGCAGTCCTATGGAGTTCAGTGAAATGCTTAACTGGATACTGGGCGGCGGCCTGTTGGCGGCGGTTGTCGGACTTCTGACTCTGAAAGCGACCGTCCGCAAGGCGAATGCCGAAGCGGAGAAAGCGAAGGCGGAAGCCGAAACAGTTCGGATAGGCAACACTGAACAGGCCACCCGGATATTGATAGAGAACATTGTCGAACCCTTAAAAAAAAGGAACTGAGTGAAACCAGAGAAGATTTGCGGGAAGCGAAAAAGGAGCTTGGCTCGACCAAGCGGGAGATGGCCCTGCTTCCGTAAAGCCATCGAGACGGCTAACAGTTGCAAGTTTCGTGCTGAATGGCGCAAGCGCTATGAAGGCATGGCCGACCTGTACGAAGCGGAATTAAAACAGCGTTCGAACCCCGTTAAAACCTTTTTCACAGGGCTCGGCATCGGGATAGTGATAACGGTATTAGGAATGATAATCATCAAAAACAAATTGAAGAATGGCAACTAAGAATTCATATACGGCATAGCCGTCGTAAAGTTTAATCAAAAGGAAATCGGCTACATCGAAAAAGGCAGTTGGGACTGGGGCGGCACAAAGGCCGAGAGTACGGACATCGAGGCCGAACAAGTCCCCCGATGCCCCGGTACTGACGCTGGCCAACAAGAACGCGACCATCGCGCCGACGTTCAACCTCATTCAGCTGGATTATGAGAACATACAGGCCGTACTGGGCGGCACGCTGGTAGGAACCTCCGGGTCGTACACCGGCTGGAAAGCTCCCACCGACTTGGTAGAGCTTCGCGGCCCGTGGGAAATCAAGTTCGTCTCAGGTCAGACGATGAAGACCCCAACGGTACTATCATGGCCAACTTGGGCGGCAAGCTGACGCTGACCGAGGTTTCCAAGATAGAGTGCCAGCTGAAAGTGAACAAGCCGGAGGAAGCGGACACCGCTCCACTACGAAATCAACGACACCCCATCGGAATAACGTATGGACGAGAAAGTCGCACGCCTCATACAGCGCGAGGGGCGGTCGCCCTGTTGGACCGGGGCGTGTCCGTCCCCTTGAAGGATATCCGCCTTCCGTTCCGCAAGCCCCCTGCGCCTGCCCAGGTCGTCATGCGCCGCCCCCCGGCTGGGCGGGCTTATTCGCTTGGCCCGGGTGTACCTCTCGTTAGGGTGACGGCGGAACAGATGAACAAGTTTACGAAGGAGGAGGAAATGGCCTTTTTGGCGACCCACGGCAAACAGGTGAGCCGCATGGTGGCTCATACCCTGTGCCGCGGCTGTATCAGCCGCCGTCTGCTGGTCGGGGCGACGGCATGGCTGGTTCGCAACTGGATAGACACCGAGTATGTCTCGACCGCCATGCGCAGCTTCGTGTTCCTGTTGGGCACAGACCCTTTTTACGAGTATTATCAGATCAGCCGAGAGGACAAACCCGATGAAGCTGAGACTGAGCCAAAGAAACAAGGGGAGTTAAAGACGGTATTCGAGCCTTCCCATAGCCCCTTCGGATTTGTCTGGCAGGTGGCCGACGCCACCGGCTGGAAGGTAAGTATATACTGGAAGGTGTGAACTTCCAGACCTTTGATTATGATGTTGGCAGACGCGCCCCGCTATATCCGAAAAAACAGGAGGAGAAGAGTGCGGAGGACGAGGCCGCCGACATCGTGGGGATTTTTTCCAAAGCAACCTGAAAAAGTGATATGGCAATGAAACCGGTAGAGGTAGAGATATTGATGAAGGACCGCCTGTCAGGGGCTCTCGACAAGGCCGGCCGCAAGGTGGACAAGCTGAAAGGCAAGGCGACCGCCGCATCGTCGGAAATGGACAGTCAAGCCCAAAGGTTGCGCGTACCGCCATAGCCGGGCTCACGGCGCAAATGGAAGAATTGCGCAGGGTCGGAAAAACGCCTCCCCTCTCCTCGACCAGAGTGAAAACATGGCCGGTATCGAAGCGCTCGAAAAGCAAATCGCCGAATTGGAATCCCGGTTAAAACAGTTGGATGCGACCGCAGAAGGCTACACAGACAGTCCCCGGAACTGCCCGCCGCCAAGCAGCAATTCAACGGCCTGCACATGAGTATCCAACAGATAGCCCGGGAAATGCCCTCTCTGGCTATGGGGCCCCAGATGTTTTTCCTCGCCATCTCCAACAACCTGCCCATTTTCGCGGACGAGGTGAAAAGAGCGCGGGTCGAATACGACAACTTGGTGAAATCCGGGGAAAAAGGGCGTGCCGGTATGGAAACAAATCCTCCCTCCCCGTTCTCGTGGCAGACCGCCCTGACGACAGGCATCATGCTGCTGGTCATGTACGGCGACGAACTGGTAGGCTGGGTAAAAGGGCTGTTCAGCGCCAAAGACGGAGTCGACGCCTTGAAAAAGCCCTGCAGGAGAAAAAAACGAGGTAGAGAAAGAAGGACATGCCGTTTCCATACGCACCGTGCCGAGCTGGACAACACCCTCCGCGAGTTGAGAGACTTTATCGGCACGAAAGAGCAGGAGAAGAACAAGGTCGACGAGTTGAACCGGAAATACGGCGACACGTTCGGCACTTACAAGTCCCTGACCGAGTGGTATGACACACTCATACAAAAAGGGAATGCCTATGTCGAGTCCCTGTTCATGCAGGCAAAGGCTCAGTCCTATATTAAAAAGCCATAAAGCCGACGAGAAAGCGAACGAAATCCGCAGCAAGGGCAAGGGAAGAGTACCGCCCGTTCTGGGGCGCCGGCGGAAAGCTCAACATGTTTTTTGGCGGGGACAACATCGGCCAATATGGAAGCGATCCGGCAGAGACAGCCTTTAACAAAGCCCTGCAAGAGGAGGAAAATAAAAACAACATTACCTGAATGAGGTCGAATGGTTCCAGAAAAAGAGGCAACCAGAATCTTCAAGGAAGCGGGACTCTCCGATTACCGGACCATCGAGACTGATGACGACACCGCCAAGACAGAGGAGGAAAAAGCGGAAACAGGCCCGGCAGAAACTGAATGACGAGTTGCTGGCTCTGGAACAACAGAACCAGCAGGATTGGCTCGACTTGCAGGAGGAAGGCACGCAGAAGAAACTGGCCCGGATAGACGCCGATTATGACCGGCAAAAAGCCGAGATCGAAAAGAAGGCGCGGGAACTGGCCGAGGCTGAACCGAAAGGCGGGCGTCACCGACACCAACGCCGCCGGGCTGACCGATAGGCAGCAGGGAGGAAATTGACCGAGCTAATACCCTTGCCGAAGATACACGGAAAAAAGAGGTCACGGCGGTTTATCGGGAAGAGGCTGTCGCCATGCGCGACTACCTGAAAAGAGTACGGCTCCTACCAGCAGCAGAAGCTGGCCATCGCCGAGGTATGCCGAGAAGATTCGCCGGGCACAATCGGAGGGCGAACGGCTCTCGCTCGAAAAAAGAACGGGACTCGGCCGTCAACCGGCTGGAACTGTCGGCTATCCGGCAGCAAATCGACTGGGGAAACGTATTCGGCAATTTCGGGGTGATGTTCCGCGAACAGGTGCAGCCGACTATCGACCGCCTGAAAACGATCGCTCGAAGCCCGGTTCCAATCCTCCGCCGGCGTCGACGAGATGGAAGCCCTGTATGGCTTGATTTCCACCCTGCAACAGTCGGAGACGATGTGGAACGGGGAGATTTTCCGGCAAATCAACGACGACCTCGTCTCTTATCAAAACGCCATGCGGGGCTACATGGCCGCGCGCAGCGGGAAATCGAGGCGACCGAAGAGCTGGCCCGTGCCAAGCAAACGCTGAAAGAGGCCGAGGGAAGCGGTGACGCCCGCAGCATAGAGGCGGCCGAGCTCTACGTGGGAGAGGCCTCGAAGAATCTCGACAAGGCATCGCAGGACGTGCAGATGTTCGGGACGCAGGTGCAGAGCACCACTACCAGCCTCCGGGAGTCCTCGGAACAGGCAGCCGGTATGTTCCGCAACCTCGAATCGGGGCTTAGAAACCTTTCGTCGGGGAACCTGAAAGGAATAGGACAAGGCGTCATGCAACTCGACAAGCTGTTTAACGGCGGGAAGCTGACCGAAAAACTCGGCGGCTCCCTCGCGGAAGGTTTCGAGAAAAATCTTCGGGGACAACAGCGTCACCCAAGCCCTCGCGGAAGGCTTGGGCAATTCGGGATTGGCCGGCTCCATTATTTCCGCCATACTCTCCATCTTGGACGAATTGGCGACGGAGGGTATCAGGGGGTATCGTCGCGGGGTTGACAGACACCGTGCTCGGCGCCGTCAGCGGCATTATCGACAATATCTTTTCGTTGGAGCTTTTCCAACAAATCGGCGAGTCCCTGTTGAAAGGAGCGGCCAATATCCTCGACGCGCGCTATCGTTCGGGGGCTTGGGCAAATTAGTGGGGAACAGGGACAGCGACCCCCCATTTGGAGGAGGACATGGAGCGCCTGAGCTTGACGAACGAAGCCTTGATCGCCGCCATCGAGTCGTTGACCGAGGAGATAAAGGGCTCCTCCGGCCAACAAGCCACGGAGCTCTATGAAAAGCAGATGGCCCGTCTGAACGAGGCGGAAGCCCATACGCGGGAACAAATGCAGCGGAGCGCCTCCGCTTACAGCAACGGGCTTTGGGGCATAGGCGGCAAAAAAGTCCTCCAACAAAAAAATAGACGATGCCGAGGCGGTAACGACTGGCATCGTATCAGCGAGGTGGTCGGAAGGACGATCGACGAGGCCGCCGATTTCTGGAACCTGTCGAGCGAGGAGATGGCGAAGGTCGCCCGGGAAGCGCCCGACCTTTATGCGAAAATCAAAGGACTATGCCGATGCGGGCTAAGGATGCCGCCCGGTATATGGACGACTATATCGCTTTCGCCGAACAGCGAAGGAGTTGGAACAGGCCTATTACGAGAGTATCACGCAGGTCTCCTTCGACAGCGTGTATGACAGCTTTATCGACATGCTGATGGACATGTCGTCAGACTGGGAGGATTTTTCCGACGACATGAGCGAGTATCTGATGCGCGCCCTGTTGAAGACAAAGTTGGACGAATTGCTTAAAACGGATATGGAGGATTGGTACGCCACTTTCGGAAGGGCCATGTCCAATGGAGAGCTGACCGACGAGGAAATCGAGGACTTGAACAAACAGTGGGAGGAACTTGTAAAAAGGCCTCCATATTCGCGACAGCATATCGGAGGCTACCGGCTATACCGGGGACGACGGCGGAACGACACAGAGCGGGAAACCGGGCGGGTTCGCCGCCATGAGCCAAGAACAGGGCACTAAGCTCGAAGGGCTCTTTGTCTCCGGCCAGATACCTGGGCCAGCATCGACGAGCGAATGCAGGACGTGAGCGAGCAGATGGGCGCAGCCGTGGACCACCTGCGGCGTATCGAGGAGAACACCGGCGCCAGCGCCAAGCATTTGGGCGAGATTAAGGACGAAATAAAAAAATTGTACGCGACGGCTTGAAGATGAAATGACGACAACCTGTTAAAATCAACGAGATATGGCAATGGATGCGATATTGGGCGGGAAAGCGCTCGTCAACGGTACGGACATCTGGACGGAGTACGGCGTGTTTCTGGCCGAGAAAAGGCGGGGCGACCGCAACAACTTGAAGGCGATCCTGTCGCCGGCCAAGACGAAAACCCATGTGGCCGTGGATATACGCGAGGAGAACGGCGAGAAGTACTCGGCCGCGCTCGACGTGAAGAATCAGGCCCGGACGTGAAGCTCTGTTTCGCCCCTCTATGCCGACACCCGGGAGAAATGGCTGGCTCAATACAAGGCCTTCATCACCCTGTTGAAGCAGGGCGACGACGGGTGGCTCGACATCGAATTTCCCGACCTCGACATGACCCTTCGCGTTTTCTACAAGGAGGCGAGCGACTACGAGCCGCTCACTTACCTCTGGCGGGAAGGCAAGCAGGCGAGCCGCTTCTACGTCACTTTTTCGGGAGCCGAACCCGACGATTTAAATGACGATTGAACAGCATTAAAACGACCTTAAAACAAGAGTAAGATGATCACGATATACGGCAGCGACGGCATGGCGAAGACACAGGTTCCCTGCGACGACAACTCGACGCAGGAGATGGAGTTGCAGGGCGACAACGCGCTCAGCCTGTCGTTCACGCTCTACGAACACGTGGCGCTCGAAGTCAACGACTATGCCGAGTTTATGGGCAGGAAGTACTGGCTCATGGAACGGTATCACCCCGAGCAAGTGTCGACGGTAGAATGGAAGTACGATATCAAGCTCTACGGCATCGAGAGTCTGGTGAAGCGCTTCCTTGTTATCAACGACACGGACAGGGGACGACGAGCCGGTCTTTACCTTGACCGCTCCGCCGAGGACCATGTCGCCCTAATCGTGAAAAGTATCAACAACGGCATGGGTAGCGGCGACTGGAAGGTGGGCACGGTGGAGGGCGCCGACAACATCGTCATCGACTATTTCGGAAAATATTGCGACGAGGCGCTCAAAGAGGTGGCCGAGAAGGTCGGACACCGCGCCGAATGGTGGGTCGAGGGGCAGACCGTCAATATCTGCCGCTGCGAGCAGGGCGAGGAGGTGACGCTGGCCTACGGCAAGGGGCTGCTCTCGCTGAGCGGCGACATGGCCGACAACGCCAAGTTCTACACCCGGCTCTACCCGGTGGGCAGTTCCCGCAACATCGACCCGGAGAAATACGGCCACACCCGGCTGCAACTGCCCGGCGGCGTGAAACACGTCGATGTGAACGTCGACAAGTACGGCGTATGGCATCACTACGAAGCCGAGGCTTTCGCCGGCATTTACCCCAAGCGTATCGGCACGGTGAGCTCGGTGCGGAAGGAAGAGACGAAGGACGAGGAGGGCAACCCTTTACAATCTGGTATTTCAAGGACGAAAGCCTCGATTTCGACCCGAACGATTACGAGCTGGCCCGGCAAGTCAAACGGGTATCCTTTCAGGAAGGTTCGGAACTGGCCGGGCTCGGAGAAGAAGCCGACGACACCTATTACTTCGAGGTCAGCTTCACGACAGTGAGACCCGGGAGTTCGAGATCATCACCATCTGGCCCTATGACGACGACACGCAGCTTCCCAACGACACCTTGTCGCCCCAAGCAGGCGATAAGTATATCCTTTGGAATATCCGCATGCCGGACGAATACTATCCGCTGGCCGAACAGGAATTCAAAGGAGGCGGTCGACAAATACAACGAGGAGAATGCCGTCGATGTGAGCCGTTACAAGGCGCCGACCGACCATGTATATATCGAAGAGCACGCCATCGACCTCTATGTGGGGAGACGGGTGAGGCTCGAAAGTGCCAAATATTTTCCGGAGACGGGCTATCGCAGCAGCCGAATCACCAAGATTACCCGCAAGGTCAACCTCCCTTCGCAGGTCGACCTCGAAATCAGCGACGCCACGAGCACCGGCGCGATGACGACCATCAACGACAACATCACCGCCGTGGAGAACTATGTGCGGGAGGCCACGTCGGGCTCCTTCCCCGACCTGATCCGGAGCTGGGACAACACCCTGCCCACCGACAACAACGTGTTCAGCGCGCGGCGTACCCTCAAAGAGGCGCTCAGCCGCCTGCGCCAAGACACGGCACAGGAGAAAATCACCTTCGCGAAAGGGCTGGACATCGGAGTTTACTCCTCGCTCGTAAGCGGCGGAACGTTCAGAACCGATGAACAGGGCAACACCTATATTGAGGCAGACAACATCTTTATCCGCAAGAAAGCGACGATACAGGAGACGCAGGTCAACCGGGTCACCCATATTGCCGGGGGAGTATATCGTCAGCTCTGCCTCCTTCGCCCACCTTTTCCGGGTAGAGGAGTTCGAGACGTATTACCGCTGTTATGCGGACGACGGGAGTGTCGCTCCCGAGAACGACTTCATCGTGGGGGATATGGCGATTTGTCGGGCGGTCGACCGGACGGAGGCATTAAAGCCCCGCTACTACTGGCGCAAGGTGGTCGGGGTCGGCGACCACTACGTCGACCTCTCCAAGACGGATGCCGATACCGGATCGGATATCCCCGTAGCCGGGGACGCCCTTATCCAGCTGGGGTACGACCCGGTGGTGGGCGGCAGCGAGGAGCCCGGGCGACAGAACGCCGTCATCATCTCCTCCGTCGCCATCGACTCCCCGGCATCAAGCTGTTGCAGGGTATCGGCTCCTACACCTTGCAGGGCAAGGAGGTCGTCAGTCAGGGATTCGACAAGAGCACCGCCCGGGCTTTCCTCAAAGTCCTCGGCGACTTTGCTGTCGGTGTCCCCCCGACCAAAAGCACCTATCTGCTCTACGATTCGACAACCAAAACTCTCGAAATCAAGGGCAAATTCATTTACCGAGCACTACGACGATTTGGACAAGGCGCTTGAAGATCGCGAATACCTCAAAGAAGCCTTCCGTAACGACACCGCCATCGACGGGGGTGTCATCGCCACGAGCCTCGTGCAGCTCGGCTACCGCACTCCCGAAGGGGAGTATGTCGTCATGAGCGGGGTGAGCGGTCTCGACCGGGAGCCGGCAGTATCTCCTACTGGGCGGGCGGAGACCCCGTGGACCGCTTTACCTATGACGAGAGACCGGTACGTGCCCTCGAAAAGGAAGACCTTGCCGGCAACGAGGCCACGGCCTTGATCCGCATGGACGGCACGGGCTATCTGGCCGCCGGCAATATCCGGTGGGACAAGAAAGGAAAATCGACACCAACCTCGGGGCATTCTACTTCGGCGACAAACTCATCGACGCCTATCTCAACATCTTTCAGCTTAATGAAGATTCGGAGAGCGGGAAACTGCTCGATGTCACGCCCCTCGTGCCCATGACCGACATCGATGTCAACCATAGCGTTACCATCGGCGGGGCGACGCTGGTATGGGACGCCGTCAACAAGGCCGTTAAAGTGTACGATTCGAAGAACGGGGAGCCGATAAGCCTCTATACCACCGGCAGCCTCTCTGCTCTCGGTCTCGGCAGCCTCGAAGGGGCGGCGGTGGCGGAGGAGGGCTCATCAAGCTCGTTCATGGGTTCGACGATCTGGGCGGGGCGTTCGACAACACCACGATGACGGAGACGTTCAACGCCTACACCATCAATGAGATTTGGAAACTTCCCCAACGCCGGCGCCATCTACGATAGAGTGGCAGGCAATGTGGTGACGGCCGTCAACAAGACAGCCCTCGGTATCGTTGCGACCAAAGGCATCACCCTGTACGATTGGGTGCAGCAGCCGAACAAGCCTACCTATTCGCTGGCCGAGATAAACAACGTGAGCGGTACATATACGGGGCTGACCGTAGGCAAGGCGAACAACGCCGATTATGCCACGAATGCCGGATATGCCGTCTCGTCAGGAAAATTCTGCCAACACGAGCGCTTTCGCGAACAAGGACATTTTACCACTATCAAAGAGGCGGGCTGGATTATTCTGTCATCGCATAAGTATATAGATTCCGGAGAGTCGTTGGTATTGGAACAAGATTGCAAACCGTCACGGACAGTCATACGAATTACTCGGGTGTGGTTATCGAAATCGAGGCCGTCGAGGATTATGTGACCGGAGGAGCCGTTTACGGAAGGCTTTACCTACCTGCGGGGAGGGTGCTATATCCCTTAACTTGATGACCATGCAGAAATGTCAATCCCAGAGGGTGCTGTACATACATGCCTGTATAGACAAGAGCGGGAACGTGTGGGTGAAAACGAATACGCAATGGCATAACCAATTCCGGTTCAGAATCGTCGGGAAAGAGTACCTCTATATCGACACATATACGAGCGAGATAGAAACCTCTCGACAAACCTGCCGACACGAGCGAGGAGATAGAAAACCGGATAGTCGTGCTCCGGGACGGTAATTTCACGTATTTCTCGAACTCCCGCCTCGACAACGTCACTTGCAGCCAAGCCGATAAATTAGCCACTCCCCCGGACGATCTGGGGACAGTCGTTCGACGGGACGGGTGACGTTTCGGTAATCTGACCGGTGTAGGCAGCATTTCATGACCGGCGACATAAATGGAGCTGACAGAGTTTACTGTCAGAGTCGTGGCGGGAACCGGTAACAGTAGGGTTTTTATCTATAATGGCAGGATATTGGCCTCAAACTATCTACGGTCGAACAGGTATATCACATCGGACGGTAACATCACGGCTGAGGGGATATATCGTCGCAAGGCAATATCTCGGCACAAGGCTCTGTCACTGCTCTAACGATCGACAAACGTTTGAAGCGAGATTTCGACTATGTTCAGAAGTTACACCGACCGCCTCTCTTCGGCGATGGGCAGGGCATGCGATTTCCGATACACCGAAAAAGACGGAAGCGAGATAAGTGGGAGGCGTGTGGACGGGGAATTATACGGGGCTGCTATATCAAAAGGTGAAAGAGATATTGCCATCGATGGCATACGAGACGGAGGGACGGCCATGGAGCCCTCAACTACCTCTCGCCCGACTGATCCAATACGATTGCCGGGGCGACGCAGGAGACCGCCCGTCTGGTTAAGGCCCTTGTGGAGATATAGAACGATTGAAAAAGGAATTGTCCGAATTAAAAGGGAAAGGAGGAAAGTGAGCCTATGGCCATCGATAAAAAACAAAGATCGTAGCCCTGATAGCGATAACCGACCCGTATAATCTGCTGGGGATTTATCCGAAGAACGGGGTATGGGACGTGGCTTTATTATCAAGCTGCTCCCCGAACGTACCCTGTTGCAGGGTGGCGGCTCGGGACGTATCAACCAAAGTGGAGCCGGCATAAACCGTGCGCTATCCGCAGGCCGCACCGCTATCCGAAAATTATCCCCTGAAAGCAATCCGGCCCCGGGTGTCACTACCTACATCGACCGAGTGGGAAGAGGGAGCGATACCGACAAAAATCAGGGCATACGCTATGGCTTGCAGGCGACGATACCGCATGGAACAAACCTTGTCGCCATACACGACACGACCTTCGAATATGTGGCCTATCCGGCACCCGCGGATTTTTGTCGTCTCAGCGATTTCGACGCTACGACCATAACGCAAACCCAATCTTACCGGAAGCAAAATTTTGACGAAATTAGTGCGGACGTGCCGTATCTTTTTGTCGATATTAATTATTGCTTGATACTTCGGTAGAATCCTACCGGCGTACCCGTCGAATACGTGGCTGTCGCTGGCCTCAAAAGAGCAGCGGTATTACCCGGCTATTTTTGGCAACCGATGAAACGGAAGCGGTTTTGCCCGTTGCTGACAAATACCTCGACAAATACCGTAACCACCTTGGGTGGGCAATGTATGGTACTCCTTTCAAAGTCAAGTTTTCAGTGACGGTACTACTCCGCCAGTACTTCCTGTCGGACAAGAGCGACATTTCCGGGGAGGATTCGATAGGGACGGAATTTGAAGGTGACATTGTTCCTTATCGATAAGAAGTCGTTCGACTGGACGGGGTCGACAAACAGATCACGTGGCGGATTATTTCCCCATACCCACATCGATAAGCTATGACAGCCGAGATATCAGGTGCACGCTTCTTTCCTGAACGGAAATCCTCCGGTGGGTGAGAAATACTCCTTCCGCATTGGGTCCGGATTCTCGCGATCTATGATTACGAATACAAGAGAACTGGGATTTTCATTTTGAATATCCCTTTGGGGGACGATACATCCGACCTTCCACCGGGAGCTCACACGCCATTACCTGACCTGTTCCGTGTATGGGGGCCCCTCGTCGGGCGAGGCCGGCGTCCAACTCGACTCACTATCCAAAAAAACGTGAGCATTCGACATTCCCAAACAGCGGACAATATCAGTTAACCATAAATACAAAAACATTATGATTGAGTTAGTAAAAATCAGCGAAAACATCAGCCGTTCGTTCAACGGAAAGAGACTGTGGAAACCCCTGCAAAAGCGGTCAATTACCGAATTGTGGAAAACGGTGTGGAAAAAAGGCCATGTCACTGTCGGGCAAGGCAGTTTTAACATGAATGTCTATTCCATGACCTCCACGGTCCAGGAGGACAAGCTCTGGTTGAAAAAAATGTTCAACGCATTATCCGATGGCAGCGATGAGTGAAAAAAAGTACGAAGAAATACTCATGGGAAGGTATTAAGGCCGGTTTGGAGTTTTTCAGATATGAATGGTTCCCCCATCGATGTAGAGGGACTGAAATTCCGCTTCATCTATCAGGACCAATACGGCCGGACGTGTGAAGTCTCGCAGGAGGGTGACAAGCGAATTGAATTGTGTCCTTCGAGACGGCGAGCTGATGGCCGTATTCGAACCGAACACTTTCCGCAAGGGAATCTTACCGTAGAAAGGCATATTGCCGTACCGACTCGATTTCGCAAGCGGATACTGGGAGTATGGTGGTGAGTTCGAGACGAACATTAAAATCGTACGAGGTATGGAGTAGTGCGATTACGTGATGGTGAAAGAGCGGATAATTGTACCGGATACCGCTGCGGTAAAAGAGCAGATCGTCGTGCCGGGAGGCTGTCGCGGTGAAAGAGACGGTAAGTGTGCCGGCTGGCCATTCAAAAACCTAAATTTATTCCCGACCCGTCATGGGGAAATCTTGACGAATGCCCGGACAATGACATTTGGTTTTTTGTGGGACAGACGATAAACCGACTACATTTGAAGATTATATTTTGTGCAGTACTCCTCTTTTTAATGTAAAAAGTTATAAGATAGATTGGGGAGACGGTAGTGAAATTTATACCGCTATCGCCCCAACGACTACCAATATAACAAAAACCATAAATATTTGAAAGGAACTGGCAGAATAGACACTAATGGCAGGGAATTTTGGATAATGAAGGGTTTCATATGAATTATATTCAATTGACTACGACCATTATATTTATCCAAACGGTTATGTGTATGTAAATTACCCGCAAAAGATATATAATATAGCTCCTTATAAATATATTGTATTTGGGAAAAAAATATTAGGAAACTCAAATACTGTTCATTTGAGTTGTCAACATTACCATTGGAAGCCATAAAATTTCTATCTGATACAATGACATTCAGATTAAGAGAAATTGAGAATATTCAAATTTAAACCATTTAGGTAAAATATATTCTGTAGACCTTTCTAAAATGAAGGTATCATCGACTAACACATGGAAAAGTAGACCTTTCTTTTTTTTATGGCATGGCACAATCGGTTGAAGAAATAATCATGCCTTTCAAGAACCATTTACCGGTACTTATGTTAGAACTGTTTTTATAATTGGGTATCTCATTGAGAAAATTGGTAATACCCAAATCGATGCCGAATGTAGAGGATGCAATAGATTGTTTCAAAGTGATTATCAACTATATGATTTTGAACTGCCAAGCGATTTTTGGTTCAAAAGGAAACGGCCTTGGCTCCACACATGGATGGTGTACCGAAGACTATGAGATTGGATTCAAAAAAACACAAAGATAAGATGTTTGTCATGGTCCGGTTCTTATCAACAACCATCATGTGACTTACGGGGCTAACCTTTCACCGGGAATCACAATTTGATTATACTTATAACGGAGCAAATTTATATGTCAGATATTCAGCTTCTTTTCTCATGAAGCTATATTGGAGATTTTTAACCAATTACTGATTTTAATGGAGAATCCGAAAGAGTAATAGATATAACCGGTTGTCTTGAAGTTACAGAAATTACAGAAGATGAGGTGAAAATAGCCACTGATAAAAATTGGAGGGTGATAGAGCAAGGAAATGATATGGTAAGAAAAACATTAAGGAAATGCTTGAAAGAAGGGATATTTATTGGTATATAAAACAGATGAGTATATCAATGTTACCTGAAGCTCTGCCTGACGGAACTGTCCTAACGATTGGGGAGGAACTTCCCGAGGTGGAGGCGAGAGAATTGGAACGTAAAGTTCAACGAGAAAAAGGATACAGGCATGTAAAAGATCTGCTAAAAACCGAGGGGGATAAAAAGAAAGCCCCCGCCTGTCAGTCATCATCTCAGTTCTTATTAACAATATTAATGCTACAAGGGGTTTGTATGTGTATGTAAGTGAATATTACAAATATTACTATTTTTTGGAGAATGAAAGTAGTGAGATACTGAAATTAAACGGGAACTATTGAAATTCTGTTGCGATAAGGCATTCGTCTTGATGATATCCGATATATCGACTTGTTCAACGACTTCTACAACCGGCTGCTGGCCAAATGGTGAAAACCTCTATATCGTGGCTGCCTTTGGCAGAGAAATACAGTGTATGCGAGCGAAAAATTATATGACTATCCATCCGCCAATTCAAAATGACTGCAATCTCTTGCGATGAATGAGATCGCCAAGAATGGAACAAGCACATGTGCACGATGCCTTTGCCAGCAATAAATGACACGCCATGAACAAATATTATCGGTTTACTGGACAGAATCCTCATCGGCGGGCCTGGAAGCCGGCGAAGGAAGGGGCACGAGCCGCTACCTGCTTAACGAGTCGCTCGTTGACTCCGTCCGACCTGCTCGACATCTTCGAGGGCATAATATCGCCCGGCGCAATACCAGGGACGAACTGCGGCTCTTCATGAACGGTGAGCGTAGTGTGGGAGAAATACCGGGGAGGCGGGTATCAAGTTGGTGGGATTACTGCGGCCATACGCTGGTGAACAGTTACCCCTCTACTTCAAGAAGCTGCCGCCGCTCATCGCCGTAAAAACCGGGAAAGCGCAGCGCTTAAAAACTATGTGCTGTTCCTCCGGATCACCGACGCGGAGACCAATCAAGCCCCGTGCCTCAGCCCCTCGTGCCAATTTCAAATCGACGGCGGCGAGCTGGTGCTGTCAGCCTACCAGCGCAGTTCCGACGCCAACCTCACTTCCGGCCGACATCTATCACTTCAGAAAATTTCGATGTCCCGCAAATCGATTTGCCTCAAAAGAAAATGTATTTATCGGCCCTGCTCCCATTCGTAGAAGACAGAAGCGCATGTTCGTGCGCGAGTTTATAAAAGTTCTGAAACAGTTTTACGACGACGCCACCTTCATCGACCTGTTCAGGAGGCTCCGGCCTGCTCTCCCACATCGCCAAGCGATGCAAGCCGAATGCCACTGTGGTGGCGCAACGATTTCGACAATTACCGCCGTCGACTCGAAAACATACCGCACCAATCGATTGATCGTCGATATTCGGGAAATGTGGGCAATACCGTTTCCTCGGCACAAGGCAATCACCGGAGACATTCCGGGAGCGCATATTCGACCGCATTCAGCGGGAGGAGCGCGAAACCGGATACGTGGATTTCATCGCTCCTCTGCCTCGATTATGTTTTCGATGAAGTATAAGCTGAGCGTCTCAAGATGCGGAAAGACGCCCTCTATAACAATATCCGCAAAAACGATTATCCGGAATAATGCTCGACTATTTGAAGGGCTGAAATCACCTCTCCGGGATTATCGGGAGGTGTTCAATGAGTACAAGGATACGCCCGGTGCGGTGTTTCTGGTCGACCCGCCCTATCTCTCCACCGAGGTGGGGACCTATACGATGTACTGGCGGCTCTCCGACTATCTCGATGTGCTGACGGTTCTCGCCGACCATTCGTTCGTCTACTTCACCTCCAACAAGTCGTCTATCTTGGGCTCTGCGATTGATGGGCAGGAATCGGACTTTGGGCAACCCCCTTCGAAGACTGTATGTTCCCGAATTTAATGCCCATGTCCGAACTACAACGCCACGTATACCCGGATATAATGCTAGCATAAGCGTGCCGCGCCCACGATTCCGGCGGTATATAACGTCGTTTTAATGGTATTAAAACAGCGTTAAAAACCAAATACGATATATTCTTTATTGTTTAAAGTTAGTGATTTTTCGGTGAGATAGCCAAAGACAGAGCAATAAAAGCACTGAAGAAATATGTTTTCGGTGCTTTTT
>VOFC01001517.1_pt1 | contig 22000 bp, 26 predicted proteins | sample 5384161 | NCBI WGS metagenome assembly VOFC01 (sample SAMN12384722, study PRJNA508395) | human gut metagenome | isolation source: healthy gut B | host: Homo sapiens | reverse complement strand
GAACTGCACGTCGACGATGTTCTCGTCGTCGGTGAGCATCAGGGCTTCGCGCAGACGGTCGGAGCGGCCGGCAAAGCCGATTTCGGTCGTGCGAACGCTCGAGACGTCGACGATCTGCACGTCCTGAATCGGCATCGGGAGATGCCAGCGGAAGCCGGCGGCGGTCGTCTCGGCATAGCGACCGAACGTGGTCACGATGCCGCTCTGGCCTTCGGGCACGATGTAGAAGCCCGTGGCGCCCCAGGCGAGAACCGCCAGGCCCACGATCACGGACATGCCGATGCCCGCCCCCTTGCGGCCCGCAGGCAGATTGGGACGCTTGCCGCCGAAGCCGCCGAGGCCTCCCATGCCGCCGAGGCCGCCGAAGATGCCGCGGGCGCCCGTCGGGCGGTCGGCGCGGTCGTCACGACGGTCGTCGTCGCCGTATCGGCGGGCCTGAGGACGCTCGACACGCTCGTCGTCACGATCCTCGTCACGACCGTAGCGGTCATCACGCTCATCCACATCGTCGCGGGAGAAGTCGTCTCGGCTGCGAAGGTCGGGATGACGGCGGTCCTCCTTCCTGTCGCGGCCCGTTGCGCCGTGCAGAAGTTCGGAGAATTACTTCCAGAGACGGTCGAGATCGTCCATCCCGTCGTTGTCATCGCGTCGATCGCCGCGGCGGCGGTCGTCGCGGCGGTTGTCGTCACGTCGGTCATCGTCCTCGTCGGGACGACGGGGCGGCTCTTCGTCGGCGGAACGATCGTCCCTGCGCGGCTCCTCGTCGGAGGAGCGGCCCCAGCGGGGGTCATTGAGCGGCATATGCGTTGCTCCAGTCAGCAATGTTTGTCTTTGAATGGCGTGTCGGCGGGTCTGCGCAGGACTCTGCTGAAGACTCCCCGAACTGAATCTTTCATTTTAATGACTTTTTGTTGCATGCCCGACTCGCGGGCAAGCTTCTTTAACTACCGGCCTCGCACACAGCAATCCGAAAGCGCCTTTTTCATCAGTAAGATAGGCGTTTCCAATCGGCAACCGGCAGGAACACCTCAAGCAGTCGCGCGCACGGTACACGTCCGAAGGATCACCAAAAAGCGGCATCTCCTCCGCATGCCCAGTGGCAGAGGGTAAACACTTAGCGACGTTTTAAGGCGTCTCCATTATGATTTGCAGGCGAGCGCGAAGCTTTCCCTTCCCGCGCAGCAAGGAAAAAAGCGGCTCAAGACCGCCCCCTTACTCCAAAACAACCAAAGGACTTGTATCATGACCCCCGAAAAAACGACCGAACAGGCCGTCAATGAAAAGGTCGGCATCGGCGCGTATCTCTCGCTCGCATTTGCCGTCGTCTTCTTCTCCGGCCTCTGCGCCTCCTCTCAGTGGTGGGGCGTCTTCGACTTCACGACCGTCAACGGCGGCTTCGGCCGACTCGTAAGCGGCGTCACCGAACAGGGCGACGCCATCAAGACGGCCATGGCCAACTTCCGAGGCAAGGGCGGCTCCGGCGCCATCGACGGCTTCATGTTCGCTCTTTCCCTCGTTCCGACGGTGATGTTCGCCCTTGCGATGATCACCGTCTTCGAGCACTACGGCGCCCTCAAGGCCGCCCGCAAGATCCTCACCCCGGTTCTGCGTCCGCTCATCGGCATCCCCGGTTCCGCCGCTCTCGCCCTCATCGCCTCGATGCAGTCGACCGACGGTGGTGCCGCCCTCACCCGCCAGCTCAAGGACGCCGGCGAGCTCACGGAATCCGAGACCAACACGTTCGCCGCGTTCCAGATGACGGCCGACGCACCGATCACGAACTTCTTCTCCTCCGGCGCCGTACTCTTCACGCTCGTCGCTGCCGACGGCACGCTCGCCGTTCCGGTCAGCCTGGGCCTGTGCCTCGGCGTCATCCTGCTCGGCAAGGTTCTCTCCGCCAACATGATGCGCCTCCTCCAGATCCGCGCCTCCCGCAAGTAACCACGAACGTTAAAAACAGAAGAAGGAACAAAAATGTCCGGACATGAATCTGCTAATCCGATGGTCACCGACGTGTTCGTGAAGGGCGCCGTCCAGGGCTGGAACATCGCCGTCACCTCCACGATTCCGAACGTCCTGATGGCGTTCGTGATCATCAAGGTCCTCAACCACTCGGGCCTCCTCACGATCTTCGGCGAACTGTTCGCCCCGATCATGGCCATCTTCGGCCTCCCCGGCGAAGCCGCCGTTCTCCTCGGCGGTTGGATGTCCATGGGCGGCGGCGTGGTGTTGCCGTCTCGCTCTTTGACCAGGGGCTTCTCACCGGCGAGCACGTCGCCATCGTCGCCCCGTCGATCTACCCTCATGGGCAGCCAGGTCCAGTACATGGGCCGCTGCCTCGGCGTGATCGGCATCAAGGGCTCGAACCTCTTCAAGATCATGGCTCTCCCGATCGTCACGGCCTTCGTCTCGCTCTTCGTGATGAAGCTGATCGTTCTCGCGAGCTAAGCTCTCCCGGAGCCCGCTCAACAAGGCCGCTTCCGCGCCACAAGGCGCAGGAGCGGCCTTTTTCCTTGTACGTTCTGAACAGCCTGTGCCTCCGCGCACCCGTGCTATCCTGATTCGACAACACTCTGGAAGGAGGGCCCATGAAGAACATCCTCGTGATCGGCGCGGCAGGCCAGATCGGCTCCGAGCTCGTCCCCGAACTCAGGCGCCGCGGCTACATGACCGTGGCCGCAGGCAGCGGTCGCACGCCGCTGACCGCCGCGCTCTCCGAAGGCGGTCCGACGGCCGTCGTCAACCTTCTCGACGCGGACGGCCTGCGCAGGACCGTCGAACACTACGCCATCGACACGATCTTCAATATGGCGGCCATTCTCTCGGCCGTGGGCGAGTCGAAGCCCATGACGGCATGGGACATCGGCGTCAATGGCGTGATCGGTCTTCTCGAGCTCGCACGCGACAAGAACCTCTCCGTCTTCACACCGAGCTCCATCGGGGTCTTCGGTCCCGAAACGCCCCATGATCCGACGCCTCAGGACACGGTCTGCAGGCCGAGGACGATGTACGGCATCACGAAGGTGGCAGGCGAGCTGCTCTCCGACTACTACAGGGCGAAGTACGGCGTCGACGCCCGAAGCGTCAGGTATCCGGGCCTCATCTCCCACGTGACGCCGCCCGGCGGCGGCACGACCGACTATGCGGTCGACATCTACTGGAAGGCAGTCGAGCACGGCCGCTACGCCTCTCCGCTCGCCGAAGGGACGAGGCTGCCGATGATGTTCATGGCCGATGCGCTGCGCGCCGCCATCGAGCTGATGGAGGCCGATGCCTCAAGACTCCGGCACTTCAACAGCTTCAACGTGGGCGCGATGAGCTTTGCGCCCGAGGACGTGGCGGCGAGCATCAGAAGGCGGATGCCCGGGTTCGAGCTCACCTACGAGGTGAATCCCCTGCTGCAGGGCATCGCCGAGAGCTGGCCTGACGCACTTGACGACACGACGGCGCGCGAGGAATGGGACTGGAAACCCGAGTACGACCTCGACGCAATGACGGACGTCATGCTCGAGGCGATCTCCGAAAGGCTCGGCGGAAAGTCAGGGCACAGCTCTCAGGCCTGATGAACAGAAAGCCTGCATTCATCGCGAATGCAGGCTTTCTTGCATGAAGGCGCAGAAGGGCGTCAGCGGCTATCTCTTCTTCTTGCGAACGAGGAAGTCCTCGATGTTGTCGTCCGCCAGGGCGACAAGGTCGTGTGCGACCTCTTCCTCCCAGGGTTCAGGCGCGCGCGGTTCGTTCGGATTGTCAACGCGCCACTGGTGCGCGAACTCGCCGATCGCCTGACGCAGAAGATCGAGCCCCTCACCCGTAAGGGCGGAAACGAAGACCGCCTTGGGCCGGCCGTCGGGATGACGCACGATCTCGGGTTCGAGAGCCGTATTGTCGATTTTGTTGTAGACGAGGATCGCGGGGACGTCGTCCGCCTTGATCTCCTCGAGCACCGCGTTAACCTCGCTGATCTGGTCCTCTCGGACCGACGAGGAGGCGTCGACCACGTGAAGCAGAAGATCCGCATGGACCGTTTCGTCAAGGGTGGACTTGAAGGCCTCGACGAGCTGATGCGGAAGGCCCCTGATGAAGCCCACAGTGTCGCTCGCGACGACCGTCTCCTCGTCGCTGATCCAACAGCGGCGGGCGGTGGTGTCGAGCGTAGCGAACAGCTGGTCGGCCGCGTAGCTCTTGGCGCGCGTGAGGCGGTTGAAGAGCGTCGACTTACCTGCGTTCGTGTAGCCCACGAGCGAAACGGAGAGCGTGTCGGAGCGGGAGCGCGAGCGGCGCTGCGTGTCACGCTGACGCGCGAGACGCTTGAGCTGGTCGCGAAGCTGCTTCATGCGCACGCCGATCATTCGGCGGTCAAGCTCGATCTGCTTTTCGCCGGGGCCGCCGGTCTTGCCGAGGCCGCCGCGCTGGCGCTCCAGATGAGTCCAGCCGCGCACGAGGCGCGTGGAGAGATGCTCGAGCTGGGCGAGTTCGACCTGCAGGCGGCCTTCGCGGGACTTCGCGCGGGCGCGGAAGATGTCGAGAATCAGCTGGGTACGGTCAAGAACGGGAAGCTCGATGGCGCGCTCGATGTTTCGCTGCTGGGCCGCCGAGAGGGGGACGTCGAAGACGACGACGTCGGCATGCAGCTCATGAGCGAGCTCTCCGAGGCTCGTCAACCTTGCCGAGCCGATGAAGAAGGCGGGATCGGGCTTGTCGCGCTTGGCATCAAGAAGTCCGACGGGTTCGAGTCCGTCGGACTTGACGAGAAGCGCAAGCTCTTCGGCCGAGTCCTGGTAGACGACGCGGCCGACGACGACGCATACGAGAAAGGCGCGCGTGGCCTTCACCGCGCGCGTCTCATCGATCTGGAACGTGCTTATCTCAGTTCTCCGGCACGGAGGGCATGTTCACGGCACGCGTCGGAACGACGGTGCTGATCGCATGCTTGTAGACCATCTGGGTGACCGTGTTGCGCAGAAGCACGACGTACTGGTCAAAGGATTCGATCTGGCCCTGAAGCTTGATGCCGTTGACGAGATAAATGGAAACGGGGATGCGATCCTTGCGAAGGATGTTCAGGAACGGATCCTGAAGAAGCTGACCTTTCTGAGTCATTTTGTTGTTCTCCGACCGTCTGGGCCTGTTCCTTGCGGCAGCCCATCAGTCTTTGTTGTTATTCGATGCGGGTGGATCTGAACCGGTTCCGGCAACCGCCCGCGCACGGCCGCAGGTACTGCGGCACTCCCTTCTATCTTATCACCTGACGATTGTAAATATCGTCCGCAAAGAAAAAAGAAACCGAAAAACGCGTTTTCACGGGCATCAGAAAAGACGGCGGCGAAAAAAACGCTCCCGCCAGATTCGAGGGGGAGCGTTTTCGTGCACGCGGGGACGACGGCCGCCCCCGGATCCCGAGAGGATCAGCGCTTGTTGTCGTCCTTGACGAAGGGGTTTTCCTTCGTGCGGAACTCGATGCGAAGCGGCGTGCCGGCGAGGCGAACTTCTCGCGGAAGAAGACTTCGAGATAGCGGCGGTAGCTTTCGCCGATGTCCTCGAGGGCGTTGCCGTGAATCACGATGACCGGCGGATTCGAGCCGCCCTGGTGCGCGAAGCGGGGCTTCGGACGGCCGCCGCGGGCGCGCGGGGGCTGCTGGCGCTCGACGGCCTCGAAGAGGGCTCGCGTGAGCTTGGGCGTCGGAATCTTGCGGTAGGCCGCGGCGTGGGCCTCGTCAACCGCCTTCATGAGGTGATTGAGGCCGTTGCGCTTGAGGGCCGAGATGCGGATCATGCGGGCCCAGCGCAGGAAGTGCAGCTTGCGCTCGAGCTCGAGGTTGAACATCTCGCGGTCGTAGTCGGACATGAGGTCCCACTTGTTGACGGCGACGACGAGGGCGCGGCCTGAGTCGAGTACGTAGCCCGCAATGTGGGCGTCATGATCGGCGATGCCGTTCTTGGCGTCGACGACGAGAATGACGACGTTGGCGTCCTCGATGGCCTGCAGGGTCTTGACGACGGAGAACTTCTCGATGGCCTCGAACACCTTGCCCTTCTTGCGAAGGCCGGCCGTGTCGACGAGCTCGTAGGGACGGCCGTTGTATTCGAAGTCGACGCGGATGGCGTCGCGGGTGGTGCCCGGCATGTCGAAGGCGATGAGGCGCTCTTCGCCGATCAGGGCGTTGATGAGCGTGGACTTGCCGGCGTTCGGACGGCCGGCGAGCGTCACCTTGAGGCGTTTGGGCGCATCGGGGTCGTCATCCTCCTCATCCTCGGGCTCCTCCTCAAGCCCTCGAGGGCGAGGTCCATGACGGCGTTGACGCCCCTGGCCGTGGGCGGCCGAGATGAGCCACGGCTCACCGAAGCCGAGCTCGTAGAACTCGGCGGCGGCGACAGCGGGAAAAGGCCTTCGGCCTTGTTGACGACGAGGATCACCTTGCGGCCGGACTGGCGCAGGCGAACAGCGATGCGCTGGTCGTGCGGAGTGAGGCCGGAACGGGCGTCGCAGACGAAGATGACGACGTCGGCCTCGTCGATCGCAAGCTCGGCCTGGCTGGCCATGGCCTTGACGATGCCTTCGGACTTGACGGGCTCGAAGCCGCCCGTGTCGACGACGATGTAGGGCATGCGGCCGACACGGCCCTGACCGTACTGACGGTCGCGGGTAAGCCCGGGGAAGTCGGCGACGATGGCGTCGCGGCTGCGCGTGAGGCGATTGAAAAGCGTGGACTTGCCGACGTTCGGACGGCCCACGAGAGCAATGACAGGAAGCATGTTTCTGGAAAAAGAGGCCGGACGACGCTCCAGAGGAGCATCGACCGGCGTGGATTCAAGGCGTTTTAAAGAGCGCGGGCGCGCGGCGTCATTCGCCGAGCGACTCCTGAAGCACGTAGGCGACCTCGCCTTCGACGGTCTGGAAGACCGCGCCGTAGCCGAACTGGGCGGCGGGCGCGCGCACGGCGCCGTCAAGGCGGGTGCGGCCGACGACCTCACCGTTGGCGGGGTTCATCATCGTGACGTAGCCCTTATAGTCGGCAACGGCTACCGTGGCACCGATGCGGATCGGAGCGGAGACCGTGCGGTACTCGAGGTCGCGGTTGACCCAGGCTTCGCGGCCGTTGGCGCGGTTGTAGGCGTGGACGTAGCTCTGGTCGTCGACGACGTAGACCATGCGGGCGTCGGCGACCGGACCGGTGACGCTGTCGACCTTCGCATTCCAGACGAGCTGACCGTTCGTCGAGCTCATGCACACGAGGTTGCCCTGGAAGGCGGCGGCGCACATGAGCTGGTTGTCGACCCACGGACGACCGACGACGTCGATGAGGCGCTCGACCTCGGTGATGCCGGCGGCCTGACCGATGACGGCGTCAAAGACGGAGCTTGCCGTTGAGGCCGAGGGCGAGAAGACGGCCGTTGGCCTGACCGGCGAGGATGCCCGCGGGGGACCAGGCCATCTGGTTGAAGGCCTGGAGCGTGAGCGCGGGAGCCTGGCCCCTGATAGTGCCAGCGGCGTTCGCCGGTGACGATGTCGAAGGCGGTGATGCGCGTGTCGGAGGTCTTCACCACGACGAGGCCCTGGCCGACGAGCGGCGGAACGTCCGTCTCGGCGGAGAGCGTGGCACGCCAGATGAACTTTGCCCTCGGCGTCGTAGACCTCGACTTCGCCGCGGTCCGTTACGACGGCCTGATGCATGCCGTCCGTGCCGACGCCTGCGACGATGCGGGAGCCGGCTTCGGCTTCCCAGACCTTGTCGCCCGTATGGCGGTCAAGGCGGTAGAGGCTGCTGCCGCCCGCGGCGTAGACGGCATTGTCCGTCACGGCAGGCGTGAGATAGCCGTCGCTTTCGCCGACGGAAGCCGTCCAGGAGACCTTCGGGCTGACCATTTCACGGAAGTCCTGCAGGTCCGCAGGTTCGTGGCTGTCGGGCGTGCTGCAGCCGGCGAGGGTGAGAACCGTCAACGCTGCGGCGGCGCCGAGCAGAGCTTTCTTGGCAAACATCGTATTCATCTCGTTGTGTTGGGCTTCTCGCCGCAGGCAAACCACCGCGCGGCTGAATCCATGATTGTATTAGCAAAAAAGAACGGCAGCGGGGACAAATGACTCGTATTTTTCATTCGTCCTGCGCCGCCGTCATGCAGGGTCCTCCTGCCCGGTCACGGCCGTGCCGGGCGGCGCAGTCCGTCATTCCGCAACAGGCGGAAGCGAGGCGAGCTTGTAATGGAGGACGCCGCGGATCGGGCTCTGCTCGCCAGCGGCCTCAACGGCCTTCTGCCAGGCGGCGCGGGCCTTTTCAAAGTCGTTCATGGCGTAGTAGACGTCGCCGAGGCGGTCCTCGACCAGAGCGGTCTGGTCGGGAACGGGCTTGGCGGGCTCAAGCGCCTTGAGGGCGGCCTCGGGCTTCTTGGCCGAGAGCTCGACGCCCGCGAGGCGAACGCGCGCGATGGTGTCGTACTCGGGATGGCCCGACTTCTCGATCACCCAGACGAGACGGTCTCGGGCGAGGTCGAGATTGCCCTCCTGAACTTCGGCCGCGGCGGAGGCGAGCGCGCCCAGGGGCGCGTAGATCGTCGTGCCGTAGTCCTCGATGAGGCCGTCGGCGATCGACTTCACGTTCTTCGTATCGTTCTGATAGATCGCGTTCTGCAGCTGCACGTAGGCGCCGGACGCCTGTGCGGCCTGATTGCGCTGGTACCACTGCCAGCCGTTCCAGCCGGCAAAGCCGAGGCAGCAGACGCAGACGGCGGCGGTGATCGGGGTGCCCCACTGATCCCACCAGGCCTTCATTTGGTCAATGCTCTCTTGTTCTTCCAAGTCGTAAGCCATCGCTTGCGCTCCTTAAGTCAACTCGATTGAATGATTACGCGGCGAGCGCGGCGGCAATGGCCGCGGCGGCGCCGGCGAGCGGCAGGGCCGTCTGCTCGGCGTAGGACTTCTCGCCCTCGCGAAGGGCCTTGACGGAGACCGTGCCGGCGGCAAGCTCGTCCTCGGCGGCGAAGACCGCGAAGCGGGCGCCGCTCGCGTCGGCCTTCTTCATCTGGCTCTTGAAGCCGGACTTGCCGGGGTGCACCATCACGCGCACGCCCGCGTCGCGAAGCGCTTCGGCGAGAAGCATCGCCTGGACCTGCGTGTCGCCGCCCGAATGGATGACGTAGACGTCGGTCTGGGTGCGGACCGGCACGCGGCCGCATTCACGCATGAGTTCGATGACGCGCTCCATGCCCATGGCGAAGCCCACGCCGGGGGCGGGACGACCGCCGAGCATTTCAATGAGCGGGTCGTAGCGACCGCCGCCGCAGATCGTGCCCTGGGCGCCGAGCTTGTCCGTGATCCACTCGAAGACCGTGTGGTTGTAGTAGTCGAGGCCGCGCACGAGGCGGGGATTGATCGCGTACTCGATGCCGGCGGCGGAGACGAGCTGCTCCATGCGGGCGAGGAAGGCGCGGCTTTCCTCACCGAGGAAGTCGAGCAGACGCGGAGCAGCGTTGACGAGCTCCTGCATCTCGGGGTTCTTCGTGTCGAGAATGCGCAGCGGATTCGTGTAGAGACGGCGGCGGGCGTCCTCGTCGAGCACGTCCTGATTGCCCTCGAAGTACTTGATCAGGGCCTCGCGGTGGGCCTGGCGTTCAGGCAGCGCGCCGAGCGTGTTGAGCTCGAGGCGGACATCGCCCACGCCGAGTTCCTTCCAGATGCGGGCGAGCATCATGATCATCTCGGCGTCAATGTCGGGACCCTCCATGCCGAGCGCCTCGGCGCCGAGCTGGTGGAACTGGCGGTAGCGGCCGCGCTGCGGACGCTCGTGACGGAACATCGGGCCGCAGTACCAGAGGCGCTGCGTGGCGCCGTAGAGCAGGCTGTGCTCGTTGACGGAGCGCACGACGGCGGAGGTGCATTCGGGACGCAGCGTGAGCTGGTCGCCGTTCATGCTGTCGGTGAAGGAGTACATCTCCTTCTCCACGATATCGGTCACTTCGCCGACGCCGCGGGTGAACACCTTCGTGTTTTCAAGGATCGGAGTGCGGATTTCCTGATAGCCGTAGCGTTCGAGAACGCCGACGGCCGTCTGCTGCAGGGTCTGCCAGACGGCGGCATCGGCGGGGAGCATGTCGTTCATGCCCTTGACGCCGGCGAATTTTTCTTTGCTCATTCTTGTCAATTATCGGATTGCCCACGGGACGATGCGCCGTAGGTCGTTTGGACGAATTCTTCAATCATAGCGTGAAAGCGGGCCTGCATGTCATCGCCCTTGAGGGCGCAGACCTTCTCTCCGCGAACGTAGACAGGAGCCACGGGGCTCTCACCGGAGCCCGGCAGGCTGATGCCGATGTCGGCCTGACGGCTCTCGCCGGGACCGTTGACGACGCAGCCCATGACGGCCACCGTCATGTTCTCGACGCCGGGGCACGAGACGCGCCACTCGGGCATGCGCGAGCGCAGGTAGTCCTGCGTGCCCGCGGCAAGGCGTTGGAAGAGGTCCGACGTCGTACGACCGCAGCCGGGGCAGCTCGTCACCATCGGGGTGAAGCTCCTGAGGCCCATGCACTGCAGGATCTCCTGGGCGACCACGACCTCCTCGGTGCGGGGCGCGCCGGGAGACGGCGTGAGCGAGACGCGGATCGTGTCGCCGATGCCTTCCTGAAGGAGCACGGCGAGCGCAGCCGTCGAGGCGACGATGCCCTTGGAGCCGATGCCCGCCTCGGTAAGGCCGAGGTGGAGCGCGTAGCTGCCGCGCCTTGCGAGCATGCGGTAGACGGAAATGAGGCCCTGGACTTCGGAGACCTTGGCGCTCAGCACGATGCGGTCGGCGGGAAGGCCGAGCTTCACGGCCATGTCGGCGCTCTGCACGGCGCTCTCGACGAGAGCGGCGCGAAGGACGGCGTCGGGGGGAAGCGGATCGGAGAGCGCGTTGTTCTCGTCCATCATGCGGGCGAGGAGCGCCTGATCAAGCGAGCCCCAGTTGACGCCGATACGCACGGCGGCGCCGTACTTCTTCGCGCACTCAATCATGGAGGCGAAGTTCTCCATGCCCTTCTCGCCCTTGCCGACGTTGCCGGGATTGATACGGTACTTGGAGAGCGCGGCGGCGCATTCGGGATGATCTGCGAGCAGCTTGTGGCCGTTGTAGTGGAAGTCGCCCACGAGCGGGACGTCGCAGCCGGAGCGGTCGAGCGCCTCGCGAATGCGGGCGACGCCGCGAGCGGCGTCGGGCGTGTTGACGGTGAGTCGGACGAGCTCGCTGCCCGCGCGCGCAAGCGCAAGCACCTGGGCGACGCTCGACTCGACGTCGGCCGTCGAGGTGTTCGTCATCGACTGCACGACGATCGGGTTCATGCCGCCGATCGTCACGACGCGGCCGCCCCAGGCGACCTTGACGGCGTGGGTCTTGCGACGGAATTCAAGGGTGTTTTCCGACACGGCTTAAGTCTCCGGGAAATACGCACCGGCCGGAGGCCGGTGTGAAAAGAGCGGCCCGAAGGCCGCTGCTCTGTTGAATCTTCTTACTTCACCACGAAGCGGCAGATGCCGTTGCGGGTGGACTTGGTGAGTTCGTAAGGCCTGCCGTCGACCGTGAGCGTCATGACGGAGGCGTTGCCGACCGTCACTCGGGCCCCGACGGGCACGTTCAGGGTCTCGCTGCCGCCCTCGGCCATCTCCTTAGCGAAGAAGCTGCGGCCGTTGGGCAGAAGGATCTGCACCCAGCAGGCGCCCGAGGTCGAGAGGGTGACGCGGCGCTCACCCGTCGCGGCGGCCTGCGACTGGGCGCGGGCCTTTTCGGCGGCCGCCTTTTCAGCGGCGGCCTTCTCCGCAGCGGCCTTCTCGGCAGCGGCCTTTTCCGCAGCGGCCTTCTCGGCGGCGGCCTGTTCGGCCGCAGTCTTCTCCTGAGCAGTCTGATCGGCTGCCGCCTGTTCAGGGGCGGGCGCCGCTTCAACTGATTCGGGGGCATCGACGACGGGCGTCTCCGCAGCGGGCTGCGTCTCGGCGCCGTCGCTCATGCTCGACCAGGCGTACCAGCCTGCGGCGCAGACGAGGACCGCAGCGATGGCGACGACGGCGGCCTTGAGGCCCGTGCGGCGGCCGGAGGCGCGCACGACGGTCTCCTTGGCGGGATCATGGTCGGGAAGGACCCCGACACTTGCGGCGCCGTAGCGGGCGGTGTAGTCGGCGACGAGCGGATCGGGTTCGAGACCGAGCACCGAGGCGACGCCGCGGATGAAGGCGCGCACGTAGACGGGCTCGGGAAGCTCGGCAGTTCTTTCGCTCTCAAGCGCGCGGACCTGCTGGACCGAAAGGCGGGAGCGGGCGGCCATGTCGCCGATGGAGATGCCCTGGGCCTCGCGGGCGCGCTTGAGCGCGGCGCCGAAGCCTTCGGCGGGGGCCGGATGCAGGACCGGCTCGTTCATGTCAGACGTTTCTTGGGCCATGGCGCTTCCTTCCAGGAGTGTTTTGATGTTCGGTGTCTTGGGCGCCGCGGACCCTCAGGACTCGCGCACGCCCCGGCGGGAGGCTACTCCCTGCGGCGGGCCGCCAGCAGAAGAGGCGCGGCCTCGGCCTTCTGCTGTGCAAGGCGCTCGGCGCGGCGGGTGCGGTCGCGCACCTCGCCCGCGAGCTGGCCGCACGCAGCGTCGATGTCGTCCCCTCGCGTCTTGCGGACCGTCGTCACGATGCCCGCCTCGTTGAGGCGGCGGCAGAACGCGAGAACCTGCTCGCGCTCGGGCTTGCGCAGGTCCGACTGCGTGAAGGGATTGAAGGGAATCAGGTTGAACTTGCACGGCACGTTTTCACGGCGCACGAGTTCGACGAGTTCGTCGGCCTGCTCAAGGCGATCGTTGATGCCGCCGAGCATGACGTACTCGAAGGTGATGAAGTCGCGCGGGGCCACCTTGAGGTAGCGGCGGCACGCGGCCATCAGGTCGGCAAGCGGATGCTTGCGATTGACGGGCATGAGCTTGTCGCGCAGCGCGTCGTTGCCCGCATGCAGGCTCACGGCGAGCGCAACAGGGCTGTCCTCGGCGAGCTTGTCCATCTGGCGGACGAGGCCCGACGTGGAGACGGTGACGCGGCGGCGGGAGAGCCCGTAGCCGTTGTCGTCAAGGAAGACGTGCAGGGCGCGCAGAACGTTGTCGAGGTTCTGCAACGGCTCGCCCATCCCCATGAGCACGACGTTGGAGATGATTCGGTCGTTGGGGTCCGTCACGCCTGCGTCGCGGCGCAGTTCGCGTTCGGCCCACCAGAGCTGGCCCACGATCTCGGCGGTCGTGAGGTTGCGGTTGAAGCCCTGCTTGCCCGTGGAGCAGAAGAGGCAGCCCATGGCGCACCCCGCCTGCGTGGAGATGCAGAGCGTGCCGCGGTCATCCTCTGGAATGAACACCGATTCGACCGCGTTTCCGTTGCCGACGTCAAAAGAGCCACTTGCGCGTGCCGTCAGCCGACTTCTTCTCGGTGATGGGCACGGGAGGACGCACTTCGGCCATGTCCTTCAGCTTGGCTCGGAACACCTTCGCGAGGTTCGTCATGTTGTCGAAGTCGCCTTCGACATGACGATGGAGCCAACGCGAGAGCTGAGTTGCACGGAAGGCCTTTTCGCCGATGCCGGCGCACCAAGCGGTGAGCCCTTCCAGATCGAAGTCGAGAAGGTTCACCTTAGAGGCGGCGGCAGACTCTTTGACGTTGTCGGTCACGAATTATTCCTCACTGTGTTCGCAGCGGATTAGCGGCTGTGAATGGAGAGAGCCGGGAAGAAGTAGGCGATTTCGACGGCGGCCGTTTCCGGAGCGTCGGAGCCGTGAACGGCGTTGGCGTCGATGCTTTCAGCGAAGTCGGCGCGGATCGTGCCGGCGGCGGCCTTCTTCGGGTCCGTGGCACCCCATGAGCTCACGGTTCTTGAGAATGGCGCCTTCGCCTTCGAGAACCTGGATCATGACCGGGCCGGACGTCATGAAGGAGACGAGATCCTTGAAGAAGGGACGTTCCTTGTGAACAGCGTAGAAGCCTTCGGCTTCAGCCTGGGAAAGCTGACGCATCTGGGCGGCGACGATCTTGAGGCCGTTCGTTTCGAAACGGGAGTAGATCTTGCCGATGACGTTCTTGGCAACGGCGTCCGGCTTGATGATGGAGAGGGTGCGTTCAATAGCCATTTTGTTCTCTCAGAGAAAATGCCCGGAAAAGGCTCCGGACGTGGAAAAACCGACAAAAGGGAGCGGTTGTGCTCCCTTTCGTACTGAACTGATGATTTTAGCACGAGGCCGCGCAATCACTCCCCGGGGCACACGCCTTTTTCTTTTGGCTACAACCCGATCAGGGTTAGTTTCCCTTTCTCACCGCGTGCGAGTCATGGCAGAATTGCACCTGTTGAGAAATCTCCCCTGCACGGAGGTTTCCGGCACACCCATTTCGGTTCCAGCTCATGTCCTCCCAAAACCAAGAAAAGAACGACACGCCCGTCAATCGTCCCGTCGACAAGATCTTTGCGGAAAACCTCGGCTACACCTTCGGCGGCTGCGTGCGAGACCTCTCCGGCTCGCTCTTCAACAAGGAGGTGGCCAAGGCCGCCGGCGTGAGCCTGTGCCCGATTCCGCTTCTAGGCGGCGAGGAGAAGCGCCGCTTCAAGGCCTTCTGGGCGGCCAACCTTCAGGCCGTCGCCATGAGGACCGCCGTCGAGAACCTCCCCTCCTATGCCGACGAGAAGCTTCTGAAGAAGACGCTCTTCCAGATGCAGACCTTCGTCGACCAAGCCCTCGGACGTCCGCTCTTCTCGAAGCTCTCCCCCGAGGATCTCGACCGCTACAGCACGATCCGCTCGCGCATGACGCAGGCGGCCCTCACGCCCGGCGCCGACAAGGAGTCCATGGCCCGCACCTTCCTCGCGCTCGTTCACGGCACCGCGCCCGACTCCGTCCCCGATTCCCGCGTGAGCGACACCGCCGGCCACATCGGCATGTCCATGGGCCTCTTCAAGCGCCTGCTCGACATCTCGCTCAACTCTCCGAACTCCTGGGTTCGCGCCAAGTGACGCCATCCCGCGCAAGGTGAATGCCCAGGCGCCTGACGGGCGGCTCGATCGAGCCGCCTTTTTGCGCCCGCCAAAAACGGGGCGCAGGCGTCGCCATGCCGCCTGCGCCCCTCTTTCTTTTCGGGACGAGTCCTACTTGCCGCCCTTTTCAGCCTTCTCGGCCTTCTCGGACTTTTCCGTCTTTTCGGCCTTCTTCAGCTCGGCGCTTCGGGAACACGAGTCCGAAGAGATCCTCGAGCTCGGCCACGACCTTCTTGCGGCGCCCCTTCATCAGCTCTTTGAGAACACCGCGACAGACGGCGGCGAGCTCGGCGGGATCGAGCCTCAGGTCATAGGCCTCGCGGCGGGCGGCCTGCCTGACGGCAAGGCTCACGCAGAGCGCGGTGTAGCGGTTGCCGTCGACAGCTACGAGTCCCGTCAGGAAGTCGAAGACGGCGCTGCGGCGCTCGGCAGGCGTGCGTGCGGCGCCCACGGTCTCGACGAGGGTCTCAAGACCCGCGAGCTTCTCGGGGTCGACCTTGTCCATGATGACGGGCACGAGGCCGCAGACAAGATCGGAGACGCCGTCCTCGAACTCCTCGGCGGGCAGCCCCGCGACGCTCAGAAGACGATCGGCGCGGTCGGCAAGCTCCTCGGGCGTGACGCTCCTCACGGTGGAGCCGCCGTGCTTGACGCGCTCGAGCACGCCCGCCTGATTAAGGGCCTCGATCGCCTTGCGAACCTTGTAGCGGGTGACGCCGAAACGCTCGGCAAGCTGCGCCTCGCTCTCAAGCTTGAATCCGGGCTTGGCGAAGCATTCGAACATGTAGGCGTCGAACGCCTCCCTGAAGGCCGCATCGGCTGCGCGGCGGGCCTGCGCCCTTTCTCTGACTGCGGCTCTGGTCATGATTGTTCCTCCTTGCATGACGGGCTTTGTTCGCCCATTGTAACCCTCCCCGTTGTGCATATTTCGACTTAACATGAGCGTTTTTGGATCCTGCCGTGAAAGGCCTCAGGAAAACATCGTGTTCGATGAGCCGGAATGCGAAAAAACGCCGCGACGCGATGGCGTCCGGCGCTTTCGACATTTTCGACTCCTTCGACTCTTGGATAGTCGCGTTCCCCGAGCCCGCATCAGCGGGACGGGACGGAGCCGTCTGAGGTTACTGCGGCAGGTTCATCTTGACGTCGTCGTCACCCGAGGCGGCGATGCGGCGCTCGATGGCCTCGGCCTCCTCGGACTTCTTCTCGGGCCTGGGACCTGGCTCGAGCACGGCGATGGACTCGACGTGGCCCGTGTGCGGGAACATGTTCATGATGCCGGCGGCGCGGATGTGCCAGCCGCCCTCATGATGAAGGATGGCGCAGTCGCGTGCGAGCGTCGCGGGGTTGCAGGAGACATAGACGATACGGGCGGGACGCTTGTCGGTGGCGGCGAGCACGCGGGAGAGCGCCAGGGCGCCTTCGCGCGGCGGGTCGATGAGGACGCGGTCGATGCCGCCCATCTTCTTCCAGAGGGCCTCCCAGTCCTGGTCGCACCACGTGAAGAGGTTGCGGGCCACGAAGTCGGTCTTCTCGGCGAGGCCGTTGTCGGCGGCGCCCTGACGGGCGCGGGCGACGAGCGCGTCGGAGCCCTCGATGCCGGTCACGTGCGAAGCGCACGTGGCGAGCAGGGAGCGTGAAGTTGCCCAGACCGCAGAAGAAGTCGGCGACCTTGTGCTCGGGTTCCACGCCGAGCAGGCGAACGGCGCGGCTCACCATGGTCTCGTTGAGCTCATGGTTGACCTGCGTGAAGTCGGTCGGCTTGAAGTTGATGCGAACGCCGAACTCGGGAAGCTGGAGGCCGAGCGCGTTGATGTTGGCGGGATCGACCGGGTGGGCGGTCCGGCTGCCCTTGCTGGGCCAGATGTCGGCCTTGTGCTCGGCGCCGAAGGCGTTGAGCAGGGCCATGTCCCCATCGGTCGGCTCCTCGAGCGTGGAAGACGAGGGCCGTGCGTCCGTTGCCGCCGACGGCGACCTCGATCTGCGGCATGCGCTGGCGGATAGAGAGCTTGGAAACGAGCTCGCGCATCGGCATGATCATGTCGGAGACGTTCTTCGTGAGGATGTGGCAGCCCGTCATTTCGGCGACGTAGGAGGAGGACTTCTCATGGAAGCCGACGAGCACGCCGCCCTTCTTGGCGACGTCGCGGACCGTCAGGCGGGCGCGGTGACGGTAGTTCCAGAACGGACCGTAGATCGGCGTGATGATCTGTTCGGGACGAACGCGGCCGATGTGCCAGAGCGTGTCGATGAGCGTGCGCTCCTTGTAAGCGACCTGGGCGCGTGGCTCAAAAAAGGTGCTGCATGGCGCAGCCGCCGCAGCTGCCGGGACCGTGGCCGAACTTAGGGGCAACGGGGCTCGACGCGCTGAACGCTCTCGCGGTGAACCTGGGCGACGCGGCCGATCTCGAAGCTGGTCTTGTTGCGGATGCGCTCGTAGGTGACGAGCTCGCCCGGAAGGGCGCCCTCGATGAAGACGACCTTGCCGTCGTGATGACCCACGCCGCGGCCTTCCTGGTCGAGGCGCTCCACCTCGACGGTGAAGTATTCGGGGGTTTTCTCTTTGCGTCGTGCCATGACTCTTGACTCTCTATGTAAAACGGGGATCCCTGGGCGGCCGACTTCATCCGGCCGTCCTCAAAAATTCAGGTAGGAGACTTTACCAAAAAGAAGAGCGCCTGGCGGTGAAGCCGGCGCTCTTTTGACTGACTCTCCGAGGATCAGCGCTTGTTGAGGTACTTGAGCGGATCGACGCACTTGCCGGTCTCGCGGACCTCGAACCTCAGCGTGTCGCCCTTGAGGTCGGCGATCTTCTGGCCCGACTTGATCTTCGAGCCCTGGGAGACCGCCACGTTCTCAAGGCCGCCGTAGGCGGTGATGAGCGTCGGGCTGTGCTTGACGACGGCGAGCGTGCCTGAGTAGCCCTTGAGCGTGCCCACCCAGATGACTTCTCCCTGCATGGCCGCGACGACCACGTCGCCCCTGCGTGCCCGCGATCTCAAGACCGAAGGTGTTCTTCGCGAAGTCGCTCTTGATCTTGCCCCTCACGGGCCAGATCATGCGCTGGCCCGGCGTGACGGCGTTGAGCTTCTGCTGGGCCTGGGACTTGGCCGCTTCGGCCTGGGTGCGGACCTTCTCGGCGGCAGCTTCGGCCTCGGCCTTCTTGCGGGCGGCTTCGGCGGCGTCAGCGGATGCAGCCGACGAGGTGGCGGTCGTTTCACCCGCAGCGGGCACCGTCTCGGCATTGCGGATCGGCGCAGTCTCAAGCACGGTGTCGTTCGTCACACGGTTGACGCGGACCTGCGGATTGCCCGTGTAGGCGCGGGGCGCGTTGACGGAGGCGGGAAGCCTCAGGACCTGCCCCAGACGCAGCTGCGTCGGATCGGTGATGGCGTTGAGCTGCTGGAGCTGTTCGGCGGAGAGGCCGTAGCGCACGGAGATGTTGTAGATGGTGTCGCCCACGGCCACCGTGTGGGTGCGGCCGGAGTCGACGATGCCGCCCGGCAGCAGGCTCGGCGTCTGGACGGGCGCGGTCGCGGCGCCGTCGCTGTAGGTGGAGTGGTCGACGACCGTAGCCGGGCCCATGTCCACGGAGGAGCAGCCCGACAGGAAGGCGGCGGCGGCCGCGACGGAGATCGACAGAATGCGTACGGTTTTGTTCATGTCCTTGAACCTTCTTTCCTTTCCGTTCTATCCCTTGAATGTGCCTTTGCGGATCTCAGACGGCGGGGCCGTCCATCCAGCCTCGGACCGTCGGGACCTGCTTGTAGTTCGTGAGGTCGACCTGCAGCGGCGTCACGGAGACATAGCCGTGGGAGGTCGCCCAGAAGTCCGTCCCCTCCTCTGCGTCGGCGGGCTTGCCCGCAGCGCCGAGCCAGTAGATCGGAAAGCCGCGCGGGCTCATCTCGCGGATGACGCTCTCGGCGCAGTTGCGCTTGCCCAGACGGGTGCCGCGGATGCCCTTTGAGGGCCTCGACGGGCATGTTGGGCATGTTGACGTTGAGCAGAACGGCCCTTTCGTCCTCGCGGCTTTCAAGATAACGCTCGACGACGAGCTGCGCAATCTTCGCGGCAGAGTCGAGTTCGGCCCAGCCCTTGTCGATCTGCGAGAAGGCGATGGAGGGAACGCCGAAGGTAGCCCTCGATGGCCGCCGCGACCGTGCCCGAGTACATCGTGTCGTCGCCCATGTTGGCGCCGCAGTTGATGCCTGAGACGACGAGGTCGGGCTTCGGCAGAAGACCCGTGAGCGCGACGTGCACGCAGTCGGACGGCGTGCCCGAAAGCACGTATAGGCTGTCGCCGTCCTGATGCTCGACGGTGAGCGGACGGTTGAGCGTGAGCGAATTGGAGGCGCCGGAGTGGTTGTGGTCGGGCGCGACGACCGTCACGCGGCCGAAACGGCGCATGGCCTGCGCGAGCGCCTGAATGCCGGGCGCGCGGTAGCCGTCATCGTTGGAGACAAGAATGTGCATGGAAATCCTGCGGACTTCGGTGAATTGGATCGTCTGATTTTAGCCCATCGCGCCAGCAAGGGCGCGCCCGAACGGGCTCCGATCGCAGGATGCCGCGTCCGTTCTACAGATAGCGGCCCGAGAAGATCCTCTCCTCGGGGAACCTGAGCATGAACTTCGAGCCTTCGCCCGGAGTCGACTCGATGGAGAGCTCGCCTCCCGCACGCCGCATGACGTGCTTGACGATGGCCAGACCGAGGCCCGTGCCGCCCGTGTCCCTCGAGCGCCCCTTGTCGACGCGGTAGAAGCGTTCGGTGATGCGGGGCAGGTGCTCGGGCGGAATGCCGATGCCCGTGTCGGCAACCGTGAGGACGGCGCCCGTGCCCGTGCGCTTCCAGACCACCCTGATTCGGCCGCCTCTGGGCGTGTAGCGAACGGCGTTGGTGATGAGGTTGAGGACCGCGCTTCGGATCTCCTCGGGATGTCCGAGAAGCGAAAGGGGCTCGTGTGCGACCTCGAACTTGTGCTGCATCTTCGAGTAGGCCATGCCCTCGCGCACGGCGTCGTCGATGAGCGCGGACATGTCGATGAGCTCGGGCTGGTCTGTCCCCCGCTCGTCCCTGTTCTCGAGCTTCGAGAGCATCAGCAGGTCGTCCGTGAGGCGCTTCATGCGGGCCGTCTGGTCGCGCATGAGGGCGAGATGGCGCTTTCTGAGCTCGGGCGGCACGTCCATGTCCGCCAGATCGAGAAAGCCCGCGATGACGGTGAGCGGCGTGCGCAGCTCGTGGGAGACGTTGGCGACGAAGTCTCGGCGCATGTCGTCGACGCGGCGGCGTTCGGTGACGTCGTGAGTGACGATGATGGTGTGGCGCTCGTCGGGCGCGACGACGGCCGCATCGAGCAGCACGGAGCCGCCCGCGGTCTCGCGCATAATGGCGCGAGAAGTCGCGCGAACGCAGCCACGCGCAGAAGGCGGGCTGCGAGGCGATGAGCCTGTCGGTGAAGACGCTGCCGACGTCTTCGGACGTGATTCCCAGATGAACGCCCGCCATGGTATTGACCCATTCGATGACGCCGTCCTCGCCCTTGAGGATGACGACGCCCTCGGGCAAGAGCTCGAGCGTCTGGCGGTAGCGCGCATCGCGCGCCTCGAGCCTTGCCTGCATGTAGCGCTCCTCGTCCACGATGAGCTTGCCCGCGTACACGGCGAAGAAGCGAAGAACGAGACGCCCATGCAGAAGAAGATCGCGGCCGTGCCTGCCGCGACGCTCAGCCACAGGACGGCCGAGACGAGCGCGACCAGAATGAGGCCCCCGACAATCAGAATGCCGAGGAACTGCGTGCGGCGTCCACGAGCCGACAGTGCTTCGGGCATGGTGTCTCCTTTCTCAATCCTGTGCATGGGCGCGTGCTCGATCGTGCGGGGCGGTCGGGATGCGTGCCTGCGGGAGGTCAGTCAAGCGGGCGGCAGCGGTAGCCGACGCCCCTGACGGTTTCAATGAGGTTTTCCGCGGCCGTGCCAGCGAGCGCCTTGCGAAGACGAAGCATGTGCACGTCCACCGTGCGCTCGTCGACAAAGGAGTTGCCCCAGATGTTTTCAAGGAGCTGGCCGCGCGTGAAGACGCGTCCCGGACGGGAGGCGAACATCAGGAGCAGCCTGAACTCCTTGACGCTGAGCTTGAGGGGCATGCCGTCGGCCGTCGCCTCGAAGCGCGTCTCGTTCATGAGGAGCGGACCGCAGCGGACGATCTCCTCCTGGCGGTCGTCGGCGGGAGGCACTGCGGACTCGCGCGCCCTGCCCTCGGCGCTCGCGCGGCGAAGGACCGCGCGGATGCGGGCGGTGAGCTCCCTGGGCATGAAGGGCTTGACGACGTAGTCGTCGGCGCCTGCGTCCAGTCCCTCGACCCTGTCGGCCTCGTCGCCGCGGGCGGTGATCATCACGACGGGCACCGAGGCGCTGGCGGCGTCGGTGCGGACTTCGCGCAGGAAGTCGAACCCCGAGCCGTCAGGGAGCATCACGTCAAGCAGAATGAGGTCGAGTCCGCCCCGGCGCAGCGCTTCGCGCGCCTCGGCCAGGCTGGCGGCCTTGACGACCTCGTGGCCGTCTGTCTCGCAGATGAAGGCGAGGAGCTCGCGGATGGCGGTTTCGTCCTCGACGGTGAGCAGTTTTGCCATAGATGCCTTGTCGCAATTGTTGATGGGCGGATCAGCCTTCGGCAGAGCCGTTTCGGCAGGATTCCATTTTGCCAGTATAGAACTCGTGACGCACGTCCGCACCTTCCTCAATGTAGATGACGGCCTCGCAGACGTTCTTCACGTGGTCGCCCGTTCGTTCGAGCGAGCGGCCGATCCAAGTGAGCGCGATGGCGCCCTCGGTGGAGGACGGATCCTGCATCATGTGCACGATCAGGCTCCTGAGCGTCGTGCGGTAGACGTCGTCGACGAGCCTGTCGCGTGCGATGACCTCGCGGGCGAGGTTCGTGTCGAGTCGCGAGCGCGAGGATCGAGTCGTCGATCATGTGGGCGACCGTGTTGACGGC
>VOFC01001391.1_pt1 | contig 22000 bp, 33 predicted proteins | sample 5384161 | NCBI WGS metagenome assembly VOFC01 (sample SAMN12384722, study PRJNA508395) | human gut metagenome | isolation source: healthy gut B | host: Homo sapiens | reverse complement strand
AGTAAGAGCGTCACAAGCTCACATAAGATCACGATACAGGCAGACAGGCTGCTTTCGGAGATTAACTTTGACGAGACTGCTATGATCGTTCTGCCGGGTGGAATGCCCGGAACAAAGAATCTGGAAGCCTGTGCGCCGCTTATGGAGCAGGTGGACCGGTTCCATGCACAGGGAAAGTATCTGAGCGCAATCTGTGCAGCACCGAGCATTTTCGGACATAAGGGACTGTTAAAGGGTAGAACGGCCTGCTGTTTCCCGGACTTTGAAAGTCATCTGGAAGGTGCTGTTGTGACAAAGAATCCGGTAGAGGTCTGCGATCACTTTATCACAAGCCGCGGTATGGGCACGGCAATCGAATTTGCACTTGCCATTCTGGCACGTATGCAGGATCAGGCGTGTGCGGACGATATTGCAGAGAAAATCGTATACAAACATTGAAACAGACGTCATAGAAGCTATGCGATCTGCATATAAAAAACAAAGAAAAGGGAATGAAAAACAATGTGGACGAGAAGTGAATTAAAAAGAAAAAGCAAAAGCTTACGTAAAACGAAGCTACTGGCCGCTTGTGCTGGTATCTCTGATTCTGGCGGTGATCACCGGTGGATTTTCAAACGGTGGTAACAGCGGAAGAGACTATTCGACAGACTGGAGCGGTGGTGTGGACGGAGGTGATATCGCAAGCCGGATCACAGGAAGCATCACAGGGATTGACTGGGCACTCGTAGGCGGCATTATGGCAATAGCCGCAGTATTCGCCGTTGCTGTGATCGCCATTGCCGTGATTGTTTCCATATTCGTACTGAATCCGATCGAAGTAGGCTGCAGAAGATATTTTATCGAAGCGGCTTATGGCGAAGTGACAATGAAAAACATCAGTGTGCTCGTGATGGCATTTAAGGACGGTAAATATGGCAATATCGTAAAGACTATGTTTTTGAAGGGGTTGTATCAGTTTCTGTGGTCGCTGCTTTTGATCGTTCCGGGCATCGTAAAAAGTTATGAGTACCGCATGATCCCATACATTCTGGCAGAAAATCCGGATGTGACGACAGAAGAAGCGTTCCGCCTGTCAAAAGAGATGATGGACGGCGAAAAGTGGGAAACATTTGTGCTGGATCTTTCCTTCATCGGATGGGCTCTTGTGGCTGGTATTACATGTGGAATTGCAGGTATTTTCTGGGTAAATCCTTATGTGAATATGACAGGAACAGCGCTTTACGAGACATTAAAGCGAAGAGCAACCGTAGATTATTATGATAAAACATTGGGCGGTTATCAAAATATATATGGCAATCCGGGCGCTTATATGGATCAGGCACCGCAGGATTATTATGAAGATGGAAATATAAGAGACTTATAAGGAATATAACAAAAAGGACAGCAGCCGCTGTCCTTTTTGCATGAAGATCTGAGGGAGTTATCTTAACTGAGATTCTTCGTAGTTCTTTACCATTCTACGAACCATCTCGCCACCGATGGAACCTGCTTCCTTAGAAGTCAGATCACCGTTGTAGCCTTCTTTTAAGTTAACACCAAGTTCAGATGCAACCTCTGTTTTGAAACGATCCATAGCTGCCTTAGCTTCTGGAACTTCCATGCTCTTAGATGATTTTGTGTTTGCCATTTTGTTCACCTCCGTGATTATATTTTTTGATCTATTTCCAAGATAAGTGTAAAACACTTACCCTGGAATCTGCTTCGCCGGATCCGTGCTTTTTATCACTTATCTTGATGTTATTATGTTCGGAATGAAAGGAAACTATAATGGTAAGTTCTGTCAGACCAAAAAGTGCATTTTTGCAAAGAAAAAGTGCTGGTAATTGCATGTTACTTGTGCTATAATCCTATAATGACTGTGAGTATGGGAAATTGTTTCTTGGCTCAGTACGAAAAGAATATTGCGTGATACGAATGAGATCACAAGCAAGGAGGAAATAGAAAAAATGAGTTTACAGATGGAAAAATTAGAGCACAACATGGCTAAGATTACAATCGAGGTACCTGTGGAAGAAATGGCAAAAGCTGTTAATGCTGCTTATTTAAAAAATAAGAACCAGATCTCTATTCCGGGCTTCCGTAAAGGAAAAGTGCCGCTTGCTATGGTAGAAAAAATGTATGGCAAGGGTGTATTTTTAGAGGATGCTGCAAATGCTGTTATTCCGGGTGCATATGACAAAGCAGTTAAAGAATGTGAAGAAGAGATCGTATCCACACCAACGATCGACGTGGTACAGTTAGAGCCTGAAAAAGCATTCATCTTTACTGCAGAAGTTGCATTAAAGCCGGAAGTTGAGCTTGGTAAATACAAAGGTGTCAAGATCGACAAAATCGAAACAGAAGTAACAGAGGACGAAGTAAATGAAGCAATCGACCGTGAAAGAAAGAACAATGCACGTGAGATTACAGTAGAAGACCGTCCGATCCAGGATGGCGATAAGGCTACGATCGACTTTGAAGGATTTGTGGATGGTGTTGCATTTGAAGGTGGTAAGGGAACAAATTACGATCTGGTGATCGGCTCTCATTCCTTTATCGATAATTTTGAAGAACAGCTCATCGGTAAGAACATCGGCGATGAAGTAGAAGTAAATGTTACTTTCCCTGAAAGCTATCAGGCAGAAGAACTTGCTGGAAAGCCAGCCGTTTTCAAAGTAAAAGTAAACGGTATCAAAGTAGACGAGCTGCCTGAGCTGGATGATGAATTCGCATCAGAAGTTTCTGAGTATGAAACAGTAGCCGAGTACAAGGACAGCGTTAAGAAAGGACTTGCAGAGACTGTCATTGAACAGACAAGCAGAGGTGAGCGTTCATACGACATCTATTCAAGATTACTTAAAGACAGAATTATATTCCTGGGCGAAGAAGTAACAGATGTGATCTGCAAGTGTGATTATTGCACAGCTTTTGTTTCTGGAGTCAGAGGATCCTGGAAAGGATATTCCACTGTATATTAACAGCCCGGGAGGCTCTGTAACAGCCGGAATGGCAATTTATGATACCATGCAGTATATAAATGCGATATTGAGACAATCTGTATCGGTATGGCGGCAAGCATGGGCTCGTTCCTTCTTGCGGGTGGTGCAAAGGGAAAGAGATATGCCCTTCCTAATTCCGAGATCATGATCCACCAGCCGCTTGGCGGTGCGCAGGGACAGGCAACAGAGATTCAGATCGCAGCAGATCATATCTTAAAACCCGTCAGAAACTGAATCAGATTCTGGCAGAAAATACAGGACAGCCGTTAGAGGTGATCAATGCAGATACAGAAAGAGATAACTTTATGACTGCGGAAGAAGCCAAAGCATATGGTCTGATTGACGAAGTCATCAAAACCGCTAAGGATCCTCAGACGAGGTGAAAAGTATGGCAGGAAAAAGAACGATGATCAGGTAAGATGTTCGTTCTGTAACAAGACGCAGAATCAGGTAAGAAAGCTGATTGCAGGCCCTAATGGGGCATATATCTGTGATGAGTGTGTAGACGTTTGCGCCGAGATTATAGACGAAGAATTTGAATACGAGAACGGAAGAGAATGGAATCCGTTCTCGGATATCAATCTTTTTAAAACCGGAAGAGATTAAAGCATTTCCTGGATGATTATGTGATAGGGCAGGAGGAAGCCAAGAAAGGTACTGTCTGTGGCTGTTTATAATCATTATAAGCGTGTGATGTCAGAAAAGATCTGGGATGTGAACTTCGGAAAGAGTAATATTCTTATGCTCGGACCGACAGGTTCAGGGAAAACATTTTTGCGCAGACACTGGCAAAGATTCTGGGAATGTACCATTTGCAATAGCAGACGCAACAGCACTGACCGAGGCAGGTTATGTGGGAGAAGATGTTGAAAATATTCTTTCTGAAAGATGATTCAGGCTGCGGATGGGGACGTCGAGCGTGCCGAGCACGGTATCATTTACATTGATGAAATTGATAAGATTACAAAGAAAATCAGAGAATCCATCGATCACCAGAGACGTATCGGGCGAGGGTGTACAGCAGGCACTTCTGAAGATCATTGAAGGTACGGTTGCATCAGTTCCGCCACAGGGGGGCAGAAAGCATCCACATCAGGAACTGATCCAGATTGACACAACCAATATTTTATTTATTTGTTCCGGTGCGTTTGACGGACTAGAAAAGATCATTGAAAACAGACTGGACAGAAAGTCCATTGGCTTTAATGCAGAGATCGGAGAAAAGCATGAAGACGATGACATCACGATACTGCTTCAAGCAGATATTGCCACAGGATCTTGTGAAATGAATTTGAGCCGGATGCGGTCACAGAGATCGCAAAGCAGGCAATGGAGAGAAAGACCGGAGCCAGAGGTTTGAGATCGATCATTGAAAAAGATCATGATGGATATTATGTATGAGATCCCATCGGATGATACGATACAAAAATGTACTATTACAAAACAGGTAGTGCTGGGAGAGAGTAAACCGATCGTAGAGCATCGGGAATCGGATTCCGCAAAGAAATTAAGAGCATAAGGACGTCGCCCTGCCAGCAGGGCGGCGTTTTGCCATAAGAAAGAGAAAAATATGGAACAGATACAGAAGAAATTACCGGTGATCCCTCTGCGGGATGTCTGCGTTCTGCCCGATAATGTGATACACTTTGATATCAGCAGGGAAAGCGTCTGCCATAGCGCTGGAGCTGGCAATGAGCATGGAGCAGGAAATCTTTCTGGTCATGCAGAAAAAGATCCGCAGATAAAGGAGCCGGCAAGAGAGGATCTGTATGAAGTCGGTACACTTGCAAAGATCAGACAGCTTATTAAAATGCCGGGGAAAAAATCATACGGGTATTGGTAGAGGGTGTTTGCAGAGGGCAGATAGAAGAAATAGAAGAGACAGACTGCATGTGGGCAAAGTCTTTACGATACAGAAAGCAGATATAAAGGCGGACGCAGAACCGGATGCGGCGACGCGGGAAGCAATGCGGGCGTCAGCTGTCAGAAGCCTATACGAAGCTGCAGAGCATGCAGGACAAAGGCAATGGCGTGATCCGGCATTTGGAGGAAGTGAAAGATTTCTCTCATTTTATGGATCAGCTTGCCATGAATCTGCAAAAGTTTCTCCTGCAAAAAAAACAGCAGGTACTTTTGATGTATATCCCTGCAGGACAGATATACCTATATCGAAACATTGTTGCAGGAAGAGATCCAGGTCATGGAGATCCGCAATGAACTGAATAAGGAAGTCAAGAAAAGGGTAGAGAAAAACCAGAGAGAATATGTGCTCAGAGAGCAGATGCATTACATCCGCAAAGAGCTGGGAGAGGAAGATACCGAGTCAGATGCGGAAGCATTCCACAAAAAGCTGAAAAAGCTGCAGGCAGATGATACGGTAAAAGAACGGATCAAAAAAGAGATCGCCAGATACGAGAGGATCAGCATGAGTTCTTCGGAAAGTGCTGTAGAACGCGGTTATATCGAAACGCTTCTGGAGATGCCATGGGACAAGTGCTCGGAAGATAATACAGACATTGAGAAAGCAGAAAAGATCCTGCAGACAGACCATTACGGGCTTACAGATGTCAAAGAGGATTTTGGAATATCTGGCGGTCAGACAGCTTGCTGAAAAAGGGAAACAGCCCTATTTTATGTCTGGTCGGACCGCCTGGTATCGGTAAAACGAGTATTGCGCGCAGTATGGCACGCGCCATGCACAAAAATATGTCAGGATCTGTCTGGGCGGTGTCAGGGATGAAGCAGAGATCCGCGGACACAGAAAGACGTATGTAGGTGCAATGCCCGGACGGATCGTTACGGCGATCAAGCAGGCAGGTGTGAAAAATCCATTGATCCTGCTGGATGAGATTGATAAGATGAGCCGGGATTATAAAGGAGACACTGCTTCCGCAATGCTGGAAGTGCTTGACAGTGAACAGAATGAGCATTTTCAGGATCATTATCTGGAACTGCCGATCGATCTGTCGGAGGTTACTTTTATCGCGACGGCAAATGACCTGCAGGACATTGATGCGCCGCTGCGTGATCGTATGGAGATCATAGAAATTGGTGGCTATACGACAAACGAGAAGCTGCATATTGCAAAAGAACACCTCGTAAAGAAGCAGCTTTCCCAACACGGTCTTCTGGCAAAACAGCTTTCTTTCAGCGATAAAGCACTGGAGAAACTGATCCTTGCCTATACAAGAGAGGCGGGCGTCAGGGAGCTGGAGCGTAAGATCGGGAAGATCTGCAGAAAGGTGGCAGCGCAGCTTTTGAAAAAGGAAACAAAGGCTGTCCGCATTACCATTCATAATCTGTCCGAATATCTGGGAAAAGAAAAGTTCCAGCCCGAGAAGCGGGCGAAAAAAGCGGATGTCGGTATTGTACGCGGTCTGGCATGGACAAGCGTCGGCGGTGTGACACTGGAGATCGAAGTCAACGAAATGCCCGGAAAAGGCGAGATCAAACTGACCGGACAACTGGGAGATGTGATGAAGGAATCTGCAATGACAGGCATTTCTTATATCCGTTCTGTCAGCAGGAAGTATGATATCCCGGATGATTATTTTGAAACGCATGATCTGCATATCCATATTCCGGAGGGCGCAGTGCCAAAGGATGGGCCAAGTGCAGGTATCACGATGGCGGCAGCGGTCTTATCTGCGATCACACACCGGAAGATCCGCGCTAATCTTGCCATGACAGGAGAGATCACATTGCGCGGTCGTGTATTACCGATCGGCGGTTTGAAAGAAAAGCTGCTTGCAGCCAAAAATGCAGGTATTGAAAACGTATTAATACCAGTAGATAATGTAAAAGATCTGGAAGAAATAGAACAAGAAATTAAAACAGGACTTAATATTACACCTGTTACTAATATGGAAGAGGTGCTGCAGCACTCGTTCCAGAAAGGGAGCAAAGATGATTATTAAAAATGTGGCACTGGAGACAGTGTGTGGCATTACAAGTACATTACCGAAAAATACACTCCCGGAGATTGCATTTGCCGGAAAGAGTAATGTGGGAAAATCTTCGCTGATCAACGGGCTGATGAACCGCAAATCTTTGGCAAGGACTTCTGCACAGCCTGGTAAGACGCAGACGATCAATTACTACAACATCAATCAGGAACTGTATTTTGTGGATCTGCCGGGTTATGGCTATGCGAATGCTTCTGTGGAGGTAAAAGCTAAATGGGGCAAGATGATCGAGCGCTATCTGCAAAAATCCGAAATGCTCAAAGAAGTATTTCTGCTGATCGATATCCGGCATAAACCGGGTGCAAATGATGTGCAGATGTATGACTGGATTTTACATAACGGATTCAGACCGATCATCATTGCTACAAAGCTGGATAAGATCAATCGTTCTCAGGTGCAGAAGCAGATCAGGCTGATCAAAGAAACACTAAAGGTTGAGCCGGGAACACTGGTATTTCCTTATTCTGCCCAGACGAAGCAGGGCAGAGACGAATTGTATGACTTTATTGATAAAGTAGTTCTGGATAAGAAAGAGTGATGAACAATGGATTCTGTAAAACACTACCTGAAAATTTTTCTGAATTTGGTGCTCGCGGTTCTGGCAATCATATTGGTCGTTATTTTATTACCACGGCTGATCGTATTTTTTATGCCTTTTGTCGTTGGCTGGATCATTGCGCTCCTTGCCAATCCGCTTGTACAGCTTCTGGAAAAGCATCTGAAGATCAAACGAAAAGCCGGTTCCGCCTTTATTATTGCAGTAGTTATCGGCGGTGTGGCATTTCTGCTCTACCTTGCTGCTGACTTTCTGGCACAGCAGGTGATCGGATTTATCGGAAATCTGCCTTCTATGTGGGAAGCAATCGAGGCGGATCTGACACATGTTGGTGGTAGATTCCAGGTACTATACCGGCGTATGCCGCTAGATTCCAGACAACAGATCGACAGTGTGATCGAAAGCGTAAAATCTTATATGGGAAATCTGCTTGGAAATCTGAGTTCTCCAACGGTTAAAGTGGTCAGCAGGGTTGCAATGAATGTGCCAAGTATACTGATGTCTATCCTGATGGGATTGCTATCTGCTTACTTTTTTGTTGCGGAAAAGTTTCAGATCAATGCATTTTTACAGAAATGCGTACCACAGCCGGTCAAGAAGCAGTGGCAGATCGTAAAAAATACGATGACAAAGGCTTTTGGCGGCTATTTTCTGGCACAGCTGAAAATTGAAATATGGATGTATCTGCTGCTGGTGGTCGGTCTGGTGATTACCGGAACAAAATATGCGGTATTGGTGGCACTGGGAATTGCGGTATTAGATTTTCTGCCGGTTTTTGGCACAGGAACAGTACTTGTGCCATGGGCAATCATTAAAATACTGAACGGAAATTATACAACAGCGATCACTCTTCTGGTACTGTGGGGGCGGTGGACAGCTGCTCCGACAGATGATCCAGCCGAGGATTGTGGGAGATTCTCTGGGTCTATCCACTTTGCCGACATTGATCCTTTTTATTTATCGGTTGGCGCCTTTCCGGTGTTGGCGGTATGATTCTGGCAGTTCCGGTCGGACTTGTGCTGTATAATCTGTACAAATCAGGTCTTTTTGATACGACGATCGACAGCATCAAAATACTGGCAAGAGATCTGAGTGCATTTTGTAAGTATACAAAACAGGATTATGTGCATTATAAGAAGTATGAAAAACCGGAGAAAAAAACGGACGGGGATTGCAAAAAGTAAGTTAAGGTATACTGAAGGTGACTTTTTCGAAAGGAAGGATTCAGCATGGGAATTGGCGCGATCATGGCATATCAGCCATATATTTACAATACCAATACAGTCAGTGCGAAAAGCCTTGAAAAGATACAGGGTGTAAATAATGACGTATCGACTGATCATATCGAAAAGAAATCCCCTTATGTTGCAGATGTGGAGAATTCTCTTTCCTATGGAGAGACTTCTGATTTTGCCAGTGTTTTAGATGAACAGATGCATATGGGTATGCAGAATGCAATGCGCTTATTTGGGAGTGGTTCTGTATATGCAGCAAATGTAACGGCTTAAGGGAAGTTCAATGTATGCATAGAAACTCATGGATATACGATCCATGAGTTTTTTTAAACCGCATAATGATAGAAAACAAAAAAGAGGAGAAAACAATGAACATTTTTATCGCAATCGCATTATTGATCGTCGGCTTTGTGATGTTGACCAAAGGAGCAGACTGGTTTGTGGACGGATCTTCCGCACTTGCCTTCCGGCTCGGCATACCGCAGCTTGTGATCGGTCTGACGATCGTTGCCATGGGAACAAGTGCACCGGAGGCGGCTGTCAGTATTACCTCTGCCCTGAAAGGAAATGAAGGAATCACAGTCGGAAATGTCGTGGGAAGTAATATTATGAATATCCTGCTGATCCTTGGTATTGCATCGGTCATTGTGCCATTGGCGGTACAGAAATCAACAAGAATGATAGAAATACCATATATGATCGCCATTACCGTTTTATTTGGTGTTTTGGGTTACACAGGAGAAATGGTAACAAGAGTGGAAGGCGGCATTTTGTGGATCGCTTTTCTGATCTATCTGGGCTATCTGCTCTGGATGGCAAAGAAAGGTAAGGAGGATAATGAGCCGGATGAAAAGCAGAAAAGCCTGCCTGTGCAGCTTTTGATGATCCTGGCCGGCCTTATATGTATCGTGCTTGGAAGTGATTTTGTAGTCGATGGAGCAACCGAGATCGCAAAAGGTGATCGGTATCAGTGACAGGATCATCGGTCTGACGATCGTTGCCTTCGGTACCTCATTGCCTGAGCTTGTGACGTCTATTGCAGCAGCAAGAAGAGGCAATGCGGATATCGCGATCGGCAATATTGTCGGCAGCAATGTCTTTAATATTTTATTTGTAGCGGGTACTTCCGCGCTGATCAGTCCGATCGTATTTGAAAGTAAATTTGTGCTGGATACAGCGGTGGCAACAGCAACAGCCGTTCTGCTTCTTGTCTGTGTCTGCAATAAAGAAAGTAAATTAAAACGCTCAGGCGGCATCATCATGCTGGCTGCGTATGCAGCGTATTTTGTGAAGCTTCTGATCGGCTGACAGGCTGCAGCCTATAAATTAGGCTGCATGCTCTTGCTGATCACAGAGTGAAATGAGAACAGATCAGGACGGTTACGGGATTCAGAGTATTCAAACTGGATCCCGTACTGATTATAACACTTGGATGTCATAACAGCCATACAGTTGTAATCGCCAAGTGTCAGATAATGCTCATCAAATGGCGTGGTGCGCTCTACTGTAACCGTACGCTTGATCGTGGTAAGCTCAATATCGAGCACCTTTGTATAATATTCAAACAGTGATTTCTGCGCAATTTCTTTTGTCAGATCTTTGATAATATCTTTTCTTAACAGGTTTGTATCTACCATTTTCGCAATATCATCCAGATAACGTACCCTCTGAATAAAATAAACCTCAGTACCAACCGGGAAATCTGTCTTTTGGGAAAGCTTTTCATCCACAATAAGTTCTGTAAAGGTAATGACCTTTGTCCTGACATGGTACCCATATTTGGTAACTGTTGTTGTCAGACCTTCCATGCCCATTGCACGAAAATCATACTTTTGCTGTGGCTGTGGGGCTGTCTGTATGACGCGCACGCCTTTTCCGTGACGCGGCTGTACACCCTCCATAACAAGGTGGGAAATGGCGCGGCGTATTGTATTCCGTGAGCAGTCGTATTGCTGCACTAATGTATTTTCCGGTGGGGAGAAATGTACCCTCCTTATATTCTTTCCTGTCAATTTTATCTTTCAGATCTTTATAGATCAGTTCGTATTTTGATTTTGGCATAGGTTTTCCTTTCTTTACAGATACTACATATCAGTACCTGCTATAAATTGTACCACAGGTGAAAGAAGGAGACAGAGTAAAGAAGGGACAGCTTCTTTTGAAATTTGATATGGATGTGATCAAGGCACATGGGCTTGAGACGATCACACCGGTTGTATTGACAAATACAGATGATCTGCGATCTGTTTCCCCGGTAAAATCCGGCAAGGTAACAGAAAAAGATGTAATTATCAGTTTTGAGAAATAAGGAGGAAAACAAAATGAAATCATTCAATTACACAATTACAGATGAAGTAGAATTCATGCACGTCCTGCAGGAACGCTTGCAAAAAGGTAAAGGAATATGCATCAACAGTTGTGATCGCGAAAGGCGAGAAGAGCGCACAGGCACAGAAACTGATGGCAGTTATGAGCCTCGGTGTGAAAAAAAGGCGAGACTGTTACAGTTACCGTAGAAGGTGATGACGAAGAAACAGCAGCTGCCAATCTGGAAAAAATTCTTCCGGGAAAACCTGTAAAATGACTCTAAATTACTGTTCTTTGACATCGATGGAACACTGCTTGACTACACAGGGAAAATGCCTGCCTCAGCGAAGGAAGCACTGCGGCAGGCACGCCTGACGGGACATCGGCTTGTGATCTGCTCCGGCAGATCGGGGCATCAGCTGTCTGACTGGATGTTTACGGATTTTGACGGCATTATCAACTGTACCGGTGCAAGAGTGATTTTTAAGCAGAATGTGATATATGAGCATTTTGTACCCTGGGAAGATGTCAGAAGAGCAAGGGAGGTGCTGGAGGCGGCAAATGGCGTTCTGGTGGCACAGACAGAGGAATGCACAATCCTTTCACAGGAAAGCAGTATACTTGGAGAGGGAGCCTGTTATTCTGATGGCTGAGGATATTGCACCATCAGAAACAGTACAGATGGATAAGACAAAATTACTTTCCTTTGTAACGAGACTTGGCTCTGCCAATTCGCATACTGCCATTCTTGCCAGAACAATGGGCAGTCCGGCTCTTGTTGGTGTGGATATTGATCAAAAATATGAAGGAAAACTTGCAATCGTTGACGGATATGAGGGAAAATTTATTGTAGATCCGGACAGAGAAGCGCTGACCGCTTATACAGAAAAAACAGCAGGATGAGGAAAAGAAAAAGCTTTTGCAGCAGCTTCGCGGAAAAGAGAATGTCACAAAATCGGGAAAAAGATCAATCTGTATGCCAATATAGGCAGTTATGGTGATCTGGCTGCAGTTATTGAAAATGATGCAGGCGGAATTGGTCTGTTCAGGTCAGAATCTCTGTATCTGGAAAACAGTGATTTCCCGACAGAAGAAGAACAGTTTGCTGTTTACAGGAAAGTTGTGGAGACAATGGGTGGCAAGAAAGTGATCATCCGTACACTGGATATCGGGGCTGACAAGCAGATTGATTATTTCGGGCTGGAAAAAGAAGAAAATCCGGCACTTCTGCGCTTGATCAGAATGGTGACCGAAAATGGGCATAAGGAGGGCATCTGGACAGGAATCTGCGGCGAGCTTGGAGCAGATACTTCTCTGACAGCAGACTTTATTCACGCGGGAGTGGATGAGCTTTCTGTTTCACCGGGCGCAGTACTATCTGTCAGAAGAGCGATCAGAGAAAACAGAATAACCGGCTGAAAGAAAAAATCAGAATACATCTGCCATGAGAGCAGGTTATATGGTATCATAAACTATATCCTTGGAAACGAGGATATAGTTTTCTGTATTTATAGGAAATTTCGATGAAATTTTTTGTGTGGACACGAAAGGAGAAGGATATGAGAACTTTTGAAGGGTATCAGAAAGGGATGAATTTAGGAGGCTGGATCTCACAGTGCAGAGTGTATGAAACACAGCATTATGACAGCTTCATCAAGGAGGAGGATATCAAGGAGATCGCGTCCTGGGGCGTGGATCACATCAGACTTCCACTTGATTATAATGTGATCGAAGAGGAAGATGGCACACCGATCGAGGAGAATTACAAGTATATAGACAATTGTATCGAGTGGTGTGGCAAATACAACCTGAATCTGATCCTGGATCTGCATAAGACAGCAGGCTATGTATTCGATGATATAGAAGGCAGTGAAGGCTTTTTTGACAATGACAAGCTGAAAGACCGCTTTATTGCATTATGGGACAAAGCTGGCTGCAAAATACGCAAAATACAGCGACAGGATGGCATTTGAGCTGTTGAATGAGATCGTGGATCCGGGCGTGGCGCTGAAATGGAATGCACTGGCAAAACGCGCCATGGAGACGATCCGTAAGTATAGCAAGGATGCTTATATTCTGGTAGGCGGTATCAATTATAACAGTGTGCTTTCCGTTCCGCAGCTTGATCCGCCGATGGATGATAAGATCGTATATAATTTCCACTGCTATGATCCGCAGCTTTTCACACACCAGTCCGCATACTGGCAGGATTTTATGCCAAAGGGCTTCCATACGGAGTATCCGATGACGGTGGCAGAGTATGAAAAAAAGCAGTAAAGGATAATCATATGCCGGATCATACAACAGAGATCTTCAGACGGGCAGGCGTTGCAGACATGGGAATCGGCTTTTTTGACGCAATTTTCGCTCCGGCGATCGAATATGCCAAAAAGATGAATGCACCGCTGTATTGCGGCGAATACGGCGTGATAGACCAGGCTCCGGCCGACGGTACGGTAAACTGGTACAAGGATATCCATGCAGCCTTTGAAAAGCATGGCATCGGACGTGCAGCATGGACTTATAAAGAAATGGATTTCGGCCTGACACAGGAGCATGTGGCTTCCGTTAAGGAGGAACTGATCAAACTGCTGTAGTATGGTTTGCACACAAGCCATATAAGATACGTATGAAATATAAAGAGCTGGGCAGAATTTAGATTTTGTTCAGCTTTTTTATGTAGATTTCATAGATCTTACACAATTCATTCAAATATATCTGGTAATATATAGAAAATAAAAAGCAAAGAACGGGCAGCAGGCAGATGCTGTACGATTGAAGGAAAAGGGAGTAAGACATGGAGTATATAGAGGAAGCGGATTATGACAGTCTTATCATTCCGTATCAGGATGCCATGGCAAACCTGATGACGAGGCTGGACAGCCTGAATAACGATTACAGGCGTAAATACAAGAATTATCCGATCCATCATATGCAGGAACGAATCAAAAAGAAGGAAAGTATCGAAGAAAAGCTGCGCAGAAAGGGCTGCAGGGTGAGCGCAGAGGAAGCAAGGGAAAATCTGACGGATATTGCAGGGATCCGGATCATCTGCTATTTTGAAGAAGATATATATCATGTACTGGAAAGGATCAAGAGGCAGACAGACATTCTGATCCTGCAGGAGAAGGATTATATCAGGCAGGAGAAGGAAAATGGCTACAGGAGTCTGCATATCATCGTAGGAATTCCGGTTTATCATATCGATGGCATGGATTATTATCCGGTAGAAATTCAGATGCGGACGATGGCAATGGATCTCTGGGAAAGCATGGAACATCGGATCTGCTACAAAAACGAGGAGAAGATCGGAAAAGATTCTCCAAAGAAAGAAACTTTTAAAGAATTTGCAAAAGAGTTATACCAGATGGAACAAAAACTGAGTGAGATGAAGTGAGAAAATTTATCTCACTCTTTTCTATTCGTTCGGTGTTTTTAGTCTTCTCCCTGTTTTTATCGGCTTTCTCCCTTTTTTTCAATTCATAGTTTGTTCTTTTTTTCGATTATTTTTTTCTCTGATCTATGTTTTTTTTGATCTGTAGTTTGTTTTGAAATTTCAGTTAGTATATCATCTGTAACATAACGTATGGAATAAAATGGTTCCTTCTGATTGATTTACATAACATCAATAACATAAGATAAAATAACAATCCTTTTCATTACAATAAAAGAGGCAGTAATACACCATATATTGTTTGGTTTAGTCAAAAACATACTATATTATGTTGAAACAAAATAACTAGAAAATAGAAGATACAAAACTGATACCTAGGTCATAAAAAATTTGAAAAAATAAAATAGCATTTATTATAATTCAGAAAAGGAGAAAAATTACAGAAAATGATTAGATTGTCAGCAAAATGGTGACTGAAATAGTCAATATAAAATCAGAAAAAATAACACAAATATTTAATTATGTCAGTTTACATAAAGTAATACGAATGATTAAAATAACAACGACAATATTTTAAAATGCGACAAAACTGCATTTCATAACGCCACAATCAGAAAAATGGCATAAATATTATGTATACCTATAAATGACATGTGTATTTCATGAATAAACAGAAGAAAGAGAGAACAGCACAGAAAATACAATATGGAAAATACAGCCGCATGCCGTTGGCACAAAATTAGAAAAGGACAAGGGAAAGGTATCAGAAACGAATAAAAAAACGACTGTCATGTATGGTCATAGGTTGAAAAAAGGGATATTTCTTGTATAATGAAAATGATATGTCATTAACATAGGAAAAGATTACAAATGGAGGAGTCATCAAATGGCAGACGTAAGACGGATTTATGTTGAGAAAAAAGATGCTTTTGGCAGTCAAAGCGAAGGAGCTGCAGGAGGATTTGAAAAACTATCTGGGGATGACAGGCATCGATAAGGTCAGAGTACTGATCCGCTATGATGTGGAAAATATCTCAGATGAAACCTTTCAGAAAGCTTGTAAGACTGTTTTCAGTGAACCGCCGGTTGATATGCTGTACGAGGAGCAGTTCCCAATGCCGGAAAATGCAAAATGTTTTTCCGTAGAGTTTTTACCGGGACAGTTCGACCAGCGTGCGGATTCCGCGCTGCAGTGTATCCAGTTTTTAAAGGAAGATGAACAGCCGATCATCAAAACTGCTGTTACTTATGTACTGGAGGGTACAGTTTCAGATGAAGATCTGGAAAAGATCAAAGCATATTGTATCAACCCTGTAGATTCCAGAGAGACCGGTATGAAAAAGCCGGAAACACTTGTTTCCGAATATAAAGAGCCGGATGACGTCAAGATTTTTACCGGTTTTCAGGATATGCCGGAGGACGAGCTGAAGAAGTTATATGATTCTCTGGGACTTGCGATGACATTTAAAGATTTCCTCCATATTCAGAATTATTTTAAGAACGATGAAAAAGTGATCCGTCCATGACCGAGATCCGTGTACTTGATACCTACTGGTCCGATCACTGCCGCCATACTACTTTTCTACAGAACTGAAGGATGTAACATTCGAAGACGGTTATTATAAGACCCGATTGAAAAAACATATAAAGACTATCTGGCTGCCAGAGAAGAAATCTTCAAGGGCAGAGATGATAAGTTTGTCTGCCTGATGGATCTTGCACTGATGGCGATGCGTAAGCTCAAAAAAGAAGGCAAGCTGGATGACATGGAAAAATCAGATGAGATCAATGCCTGCTCGATTGTTGTTCCGGTAGAGATTGACGGTAAGACAGAAGAATGGCTGATCTTCTTTAAAAATGAAACACATAACCATCCGACAGAGATCGAACCGTTCGGTGGTGCTGCTACCTGTCTTGGTGGTGCGATCCGAGATCCGCTTTCAGGCCGTGGTTATGTATATCAGGCAATGCGTATTACAGGTGCTGCAGATCCGACAGTTCCTGTTACAGAAACTTTAAAAGGAAAACTTTCCCAGAAGAAGCTTGTCAGAGGGCAGCAAGCGGTTACTGCCTCCTATGGTAATCAGATCGGTCTGGCAACCGGCTATGTAAAGGAAATTTATCATCCGAACTACGTGGCAAAGAGTATGGAGATTGGTGCTGTCATGGGTGCTGCTCCGAGAAAGAATGTCATTCGTGAAAATTCCGATCCGGGCGACATCATCATCCTGCTCGGCGGCAGAACCGGACGTGACGGCTGCGGCGGTGCAACAGGTTCATCTAAGGTGCATACAACAACTTCCATCGAAACCTGTGGTGCCGAGGTACAAAAGGGTAATGCACCTACCGAGCGTAAGATCCAGAGACTGTTCCGCAGTGACCAGGTCAGCCGTCTGATCAAAAAATGTAATGACTTCGGTGCCGGCGGTGTGTCGGTTGCCATCGGTGAGCTGGCAGACGGACTGGTTGTTGATCTTGACAAAGTACCGAAGAAATATGCAGGTCTGGACGGTACAGAGCTTGCCATTTCCGAATCCCAGGAAAGAATGGCAGTTGTCGTAGCACCAGAGGATGTGGATGAATTCCTTAGGCTATGCGGCAGAGGAAAATCTGGAGGCTGTCAAAGTTGCAACCGTAACAAAAGAGCCGAGACTGGTGCTGAACTGGAGAGGCAAGAGTATCGTAAATCTTTCCAGAGCATTTCTGGATACAAACGGTGCACATCAGGAAACAAGCGTAAAGGTGGATGTACCGAAGAAAGAAGATAAATCTATTTAGAAAAGAAGATAGAAAAGTAGAAAAGGATCTGGAGCAGAAGGATGTCAAGGCTGCTATGGCTGGATACCCTGCATGACCTCAATGTCTGCAGCCAGAAAGGTCTTGTGGAAATGTTTGATGCCTCCATCGGTGCTGGCAGCGTATTTATGCCATACGGTGGACAGTATCAGCTGACAGAAACACAGTCCATGGTAGCGAAGCTTCCTGTTCTGCATGGTAAGACAGATACAGTTACAATGATGGCTTATGGCTTTGATCCATATCTTTCCAGCTGGAGCCCATACCATGGTGCGATTTATGCAGTCCTCGAATCTTTATCCAAGATCGTTGCAACGGGTGGTGATTATAAGAAGGTTCGTTTCACATTCCAGGAATACTTCCGCCGCATGACAGAAGATCCGGAAAGATGGAGCCAGCCGTTTGCAGCACTTTTAGGTGCTTATAATGCACAGATCGGTTTCGGTCTGCCAAGTATCGGTGGAAAGGACAGTATGTCCGGTACATTTAATGATATCGATGTACCTCCGACACTTGTGTCATTTGCAGTAGATACCGCACTGCAACAGGAAATCCTGACACCGGAGCTGAAAAAGACAGGCGACGCGTTGTATTATTTGAGATTCCGAAGGATGCTTATGATCTGCCGGAATACGATAAGGTAATGGCTTTATATGAGAAGCTGCATGCTCTTGTGGTAGACGGTACTTTGAAGGCTGCTTATACAGTAGACGGGACAGGTGTGATGGCTGCAACAGCCAAGATGGCATTCGGTAATAAGCTGGGTGTAAGCTATGCAGACAGCCTGACAGAAAAAGAGCTATTCGGTAATCAGATCGGTGCGATCGTTGCAGAAGTGGCACAGGAAGATCTTGCAAAGCTTCCGGCTTATAAACTGGTCGGCAGCGTAGCAGAAAGTGGATTTGCTTATAAGGATGCAGTTGTGACAGAAGACGATGCACTGAAGAGCTGGAGCTCCACACTGGAACGTGTCTTCCCGACAAAGGCAGAAAAAGGTACAGATCCGGTTGCTTCTCCTTTATATGAAGCAAAAGAAGTATATGTATGCAAGCATAAAGTAGCAAAACCAACCGTATTCATTCCGGTATTCCCGGGTACAAACTGCGAATACGATTCAGCAAAGGCATTTGAAAGAGCCGGAGCGGATGTCATCACAAAGGTATTTAAAAATATGTCAGCGGAAGACATCAGAGAAAGTGTAGATGCTTTTGAAAAAGCGATCAGTCAGGCACAGATCATCATGTTCCCGGGCGGCTTCTCAGCAGGTGATGAGCCGGACGGAAGCGCGAAATTCTTTCGCAACCGCATTCCAGAATGCAAAGATCAAAGAAGCTGTGACAAAGCTGTTGAACGAGCGCGATGGTCTTGCACTTGGTATCTGTAACGGTTTCCAGGCACTGATCAAACTTGGTCTTGTACCATATGGCGAGATCTGTGGACAGAAGGAGGATTCTCCGACACTGACCTACAACACGATTGGCAAAAATCTCTTATTGCACAGGCAGAGGTAGGTAAGACTTATGTATCGCCTGCTTCTCACGGTGAAGGTCGTTTCGTAGCACCGAAGGAATACAAGGTTTGCAAACGGACAGGTTGCAACACAATATGCGGGCAATGCATGGATGAAGAGTGGAACGTCAACGGTTCTTATGCAGCCATCGAAGGACTTCTCCGGATGGCAGATGCTTCGGTAAGATGGCACATGCGGAAAGACGTACAATGCGGTAGCGATATTACCAGGATCCGGTGTAGCTTACAAATAGGAAGCAGAAAACAATAGAACAAAACAGCCGTCTCCCTCATATGGTATAGACTGTCGTGCTACTGGGAGGAGATCTCAGACAGTATTATATGGCAAAATCTCTTATTCGTAAGGATTTTGCCATTTCTTATTATGGACTGAATTTCCCGCAGGAGGAACAGGGAGCACATCAGTGCTAAAGCTGCATATGGATGGGCAGCAGCTTTTTGGCGGCAGGTTTCCGGTCAATATGGTGGCGCAGCTTTTTGGCGGCAGGTTTCGGTCAAAAAAAAAATAACTGTCGGTTGCATGATTTCGTGCAAAATGAAAGATTACAGATCAAAAATGCAACTCTTATTGCAGAGGCTGCGTTGTTGGAAGCAAAGCTGCTGAGTGATGAAATGCTGCAGGGAAGTAATTGCCTGCTTATAGGCTATACGCTAGAGGCAAGACTGCTTGTGCAGTATCTGAAAGCATTTGGTGCATATGTGACAGTTGTGTCAACGATCGGACGGCGCAGACTGGAAGCAGAGGCATATGGCTGCGTCGGAATGGATGAGGTGCAGTTGTCGGAATCCGGTATAAAATGGAATTATGTGTTTCAGATAACAGGCGAAATAAAACTCGGGCGAAAGCTGCTCAATCTCATGCAGCCTGATACGGTGATCCTGGATTTGTCGGAAAAAGAGGACAGTGTCAATACGGTATACGGGCGGAGCCAGCATCTGACGATCCGAAAATGTACAGATCTGCCCGGCAGATATGCGGCGAAGACAGTCGGAGAAGAATATGCTGATTATGTGGCATCTGTTATTTAATTATATGATATGTAACCGGCTGATATCTTGTTAGAAAATAAAAAGAGAATAGGATAACAAGATAAAAAAGAACAGGACGGATATGAAATCTGCCCTGTTCGTTGTCTTTGCAAAATTTTCTTCTATATGTAATTATTCTGCCGAATCACTTGCAGCATCAGCAGCATTCTCATCAGAAGCTGTGTCACTTGCAGTATCTGTAGTGCTTTCATCAGAAGCTGTGTCGCTTACAGTATCTGTACTATCTGTAGCATCCGTGCTGTCAGTTGCTTCGCTGTTGTTTAAAATATTCATGATATTATTTGCAATATCTTCTGTTGAATTTTCTGAAGTTGTGCTTTGCTCGGACTGCTTCTTTGGTAATACAACATTAGTATAGTAAACCAGATAGCCACATCCGCCAACGATCAGAAGGGCGATCACAATACCGCAGATCCAGCTGATGATGCGTTTTTTCTTGGCTTTCTTTTCCAGTTCTTTTTTATTCTTTTTGGCGTTTTTGTAAGCCTCCATTTTTTTCTGGCTCATGGTAAAATCCTCTTTTCTGTTAGATATAATGGTATTTTATGAAAATCTGTTCTTATTGTAAAGAATAATTGTGAAAAAAATATGATAAATAATGGAAAATAATATTGACAGACAGATAACGAATGCTATAATGAACATATGAACAGATATTCATATGAACATATACTCATACAAAGGAGGGCACTATGAAGAAAATAGAAGGCGATGCTGAAAAATGTGATTGCATTCACGTACATGAGGATATCGTGGAAAAGGTAGAAGAGAAAATGCCGCAGGATGAACAGCTCGCAGATCTGGCTGAGTTCTTCCGCATCTTTGGAGATGCGACCAGGATCCGTATCTTATATGTGCTGATGTGTTCGGAAATGTGTGTCTGCGATATTGCCACACTTCTGGGGATGACACAGTCTGCAATCTCCCATCAGCTCAGGGTGCTGGAAGCAGATGGATCTTGTGAAGAACAGAAGAGAGGGCAAAACCGTATTCTATTCTCTGGCAGATGGACATATTAAGACAATCTGAGTCAGGGGAATTGAACATATCAATGAATAATAAAACAAAATCAAATCAAACGGAGGTAAGGAAACATGAAAAAACAGTTATTTTAGAGGATCTGGATTGTGCACACTGCGCAGGTAAAATCGAGGAAGCGGTAAATGAACTGAAAGACGTTGAAAAATGCAGCGTAAACTTCTGACACAGAAGATGATCATCGATGCAGATGAAGCTGCTATGGATGGCATTTTAAAAGAAGCTAAGAAAATCGTAAAGAAAATTGAGGCCGGATGTTACATTTACTGTAAAGTAAATGACAATGGTGAGGCAGAAGCAGTATCAGATATGCAGAGAATATGCAAGTATGTCTGGTAAGTGAGGACGAAGTATGACAAAGAAACTGAAAAAAAGACTCTATAGGATTATAGCGGGCGCGGTATGTTATGCAGCCTGCATGGCATTGGAAAAACTGGTACCTGTCAGTAACAACGTATTACTGATCGCATTTCTGGTCACCTATTTTATTATAGGCGGCGATGTACTGAAAGGCGCAGCACAAAATATCATAAAGGGACAGATCTTTGACGAAAAATTTTTGATGGTGATCGCAACGATCGGTGCATTTTTAAGCAGCCAGTATCCGGAGGCGGTAGCGGTAATGCTGTTTTTATCAGATCGGTGAATGGTTCCAGTCATATGCGGTCAATAAGTCCAGAAGATCCATCAAGGATCTGATGGATATCAGACCGGATTATGCATATGTCTATAATGAAGCAGGAGAGCTTGTCAGTGTAGACCCTCGGATGAAGTCAGCATTGGTACGACTATCGTGGTAAAGCCGGGCGAGAAGATCCCCGCTGGATGGAGAAGTCATCAAGGGAGAAACTTCGTTAGATACGATGGCACTGACCGGAGAAAGCCTGCCAAGAGAGATCCATACAGGAGACGAAGTCATTAGTGGCTGTATCAACTTATCCGGTGTGATCGAGGTAAAGACAAGCAAGGAATTCAGGGGAATCTATAGCAAAGATTCTGAATCTGGTAGAAAATGCGACCGCAAAGAAAGCAGAAGCAGAAAACTTTATTTCCAAATTTGCAAAATACTATACCCCCGATCGTCGTATTTTTAGCTGTTGCACTGGCGATCATCCCATCTATTATCACAGGCGCGTGGGGCAAATGGGTTT
>VOFC01001381.1_pt1 | contig 22000 bp, 26 predicted proteins | sample 5384161 | NCBI WGS metagenome assembly VOFC01 (sample SAMN12384722, study PRJNA508395) | human gut metagenome | isolation source: healthy gut B | host: Homo sapiens | reverse complement strand
ATGCAGAAGAATCAGCATACCCCTGAAAGGTTCCTTTCGACTCTACTTCACCGCTATCTGCCAGATAACTTACCACATGATAGGAAGTCATGTCCTCCCGGAAGTGATTCTTCAACGTTTTGTTAGCATGAGAGATGGCTATTTCACGATATTTCGGATTATTGGTTTGTTCCGAAGCCCAGAACAACATTTCAAGGTTCATCATATTATCAATAATCACCGGATAACTCCAATCACCGAAATCCCACGAACGAATCAGTCCGAACTTCCGGACGAAAACGGGAGCACAAGCTTTCTGAAGAATGAATCAAAATCAAACTGTCCGTTGGCTCCGGTTTCAAACGGATGCCCTGCCCATAACTGCATGATTTCATTTCCATCCTTATCCGTTTTCACAAAAAACTTCAGTACCATGACATCGCCCCCTTCATCTCAAATTCCAAAATGTTATCCACACCTACCAATTGTGGAAGATGCAGATTTTTCTCCACATGCTCTGTATAAGCATTAGGAGCAGTCTGCCGATAGGTACCGGAACCAATAATAATGGCTCCATGATTAGGAATCATGGTCATATTGGTAAACTTGCCGTCATCAGACAAAATTTTAAAAGAATTACTTGGTTTCAACTCACCCGGCACCTGAGGAGTACCTGATACATAAAAGCACATCTGCCAAATCCCTTTCAAATTGACAGGGGCTGCATCCGATTTTTCCTGTCCCACTACACGCGAAGTACCGATTAGCAAGAATGCTATCATCAGTAGGAATAATTTTTTCCGTTTCATAGCTGTATATATTTAGTTAACAAATTGCGTTATGTGGATACAACAAAATTAGAAAAATTTTTCAAACTTTCTGCTTTTCAAATAACTTTTTTACAGTTAAACACAAAAAAAATCCTGCTCTATGTTATAGGGCAGGATTTTTTGAATTATTATTTCCTACAATTAGAATTCAGCATTGCGCGGAGTACGTGGGAAAGGTATCACATCACGAATATTGGTCATACCGGTAACAAACAGCAACAACCGTTCAAAACCAAGTCCAAAACCAGAATGAGGACATGAACCAAACTTGCGGGTATCCAGATACCACCACATATCCTTCATCGGAATTCCCAGTTCCTGAATGCGGGTCATCAATTTGTCATAATCAGCCTCACGTTCAGAACCACCTATTATTTCGCCAATCTTCGGGAATAATACATCCATTGCACGCACCGTCTTGCCATCCTCATTCTGCTTCATATAGAATGCCTTGATTTCTTTCGGATAGTCTGTCAGGATTACAGGACGTTTAAAGTGCTCTTCCACCAAATAACGTTCATGTTCAGAGGCTAAGTCTACTCCCCAATATACCGGGAATTCAAATTTATGACCTTTTACTACAGCTTCCTCCAGTATCTTGATACCTTCCGTATAAGGCAGACGGACAAATTCTTCCTTCAGCACGCCCTGCAAACGTTCTATCAATCCTTTATCGAACATATCGTTCAAGAACTTCACATCATCATAGCAGTTGTCAAGCGCCCACTGTACACAATATTTAATAAAGTCTTCGGCCAAATCCATATTATCAGTAATATCATTGAACGCAACCTCAGGTTCAATCATCCAAAACTCGGCCAAGTGACGCGGCGTATTGGAGTTCTCCGCACGGAATGTAGGTCCAAATGTATAAATAGCCCCCAAAGCAGTAGCAGCCAATTCACCTTCCAACTGTCCGGAAACCGTCAAACTGGCTTGTTTGCCAAAGAAATCATCATCATAAATAATCGCTCCGTTTTCATCTTTCTTCAAATCATAAAGATTCTTGGTAGTAACCTGGAACATCTGTCCCGCACCTTCACAATCAGATGCTGTGATAATAGGTGTATGAAAATAGAAAAAACCACGTTCATGGAAGAACTTATGGATAGCGATAGCCATGTTGTGGCGGATGCGGAATACAGCTCCAAATGTATTGGTACGGGGACGCAAGTGAGCGATCTCACGAAGAAACTCCATCGTATGACCTTTCTTCTGTAACGGATAAGTATTATCACAAGTACCTAATACTTCGATTCCACGCGCTTGAACTTCGGCAGCCTGACCAGAGCCAATGGATTCGGTCAACTCACCGTTCACACTGATACATGCACCGGTGGTGATCTGCTTCAACATTTCTTCGTCAAAGTTTGCCAAATCAACAACAATCTGCACATTATTTATTGTAGAACCGTCATTCAGGGCGATAAAATTTACCTGTTTGCTACCGCGGCGGGTACGAACCCAACCTTTTACATTGACCATCGCACCAAAATCACGGCGCTTCAGCAAGTCAACAATCTTTGTTCTACTAATTTTTTCCATTGTTTTGTCTCTTTATTGTTTATTATTCAAATGAGCCCATGCGGAGCATGTTCACTTCTTGTTCCGTCAGGTAACGCCAGTCACCGCGGCGCAAACCTTTTTTAGTCAGGCCAGCAAAATAAACGCGGTCCAGCTTGATTACCTTATATCCCAAGGATTCAAAAATACGACGCACAATACGGTTCTTTCCGGAATGGATTTCAATACCGACTTGTGACTTGTCTGTTTCCGATGCATAGCTGATGGCATCTGCATGGATCTCTCCATCATCCAATGTCACACCTGCTGCAATCTGGTCAAGATCTGCCTTGGTTACATTCTTATCACAATATACATGATAAATCTTCTTCTTCAAATACTTAGGATGAGTCAGCTTGGAAGCCAAATCACCATCGTTAGTTAACAGTAATACACCGGTAGTATTACGATCCAAACGCCCAACTGGATAAATACGCTCCTTACAAGCACCTTTCACAAAATCCATTACAGTCTTACGTTCCTGAGGATCATCAGAAGTAGTCACACAATCCTTCGGTTTATTCAACAAAATATAAGTTTTACGTTCAATACTTACCGGTTCGTCATGGAACTTCACTTCGTCAGTACGCTTGATCTTAGTACCTAATTCGGTTACCACTTCACCATTTACACTGACTACACCTGCTGTAATAAACTCATCAGCCTCACGACGGGAACATATACCTGCATTAGCCAAGAACTTGTTCAGACGAATCGGCTCATTTGGATCGGTCAATATATCTTTATATTCAATCTGTTTCTTCAGACTATACTTTGCATTCGGGTTATAATCAGCCGTACGGGGACGATAGGGACGATTGTATCCACCACCTTGATTATAACCACCGGTACGAGGACGATAAGGACGGTCGCCGCCTTGATTATAACCGCCGGTACGAGGACGCGGAGTGTAAGAACGCTGTTCACCACCTTCACCGCTGTTAAAACGGGGACGCGGAGTATATGGACGCTGCTCGCCACCTTCGCGATTATATCCTCCGGTGCGGGGACGCGGAGTATAAGGACGCTGCTCACCACCTTCGCGATTATAGTTTGTACGGGGACGGTATTGACGTTCACCACCTTCCTCACCATTATTGAAACGAGGGCGCGGAGTATATGGACGCTGCTCACCACCTTCACGATTATAATTTGTACGAGGACGGTATGAACGTTGTTCTCCTCCATCCTCACTGTTAGGATTAAAGCGGGGACGTTGCGGACGGTCACCATTATTATAGCGATTATAGGAAGGACGGTCACCGTTGTTATAAGAAGAACGGTAAGGACGGTCGCCACCTTCGCGATTATAGCTGTTCGTACGAGGACGGTAAGGACGCTGTTCGCCGTCGTTGTTGTATCTGTTGTAATTACTGTCTCTGTTATAAGACTTATAACCACCATCACGGCTTACATTCTGGTTTTCTTCGTTTGCAGCACCTTCTTGTCTGCTTTCATTTTCTGTACTCATGGTTTTCCTTTTGTTTATTAATTAATGTATAACGCCCTCTCGGGCTTTTTTGATTAAAATCCAACTAACTATTTTTTAAATACCTGTATAATTATGCGGTGTAATCACTCGCAGTTCCTTTTTAATATCTTCGCTTACATTTAGTGTTTCTATGAATTCTTTAATAGCCCCTTCTGTGATAGCTTGGTTTGTACGGGTCAAAGCTTTCAATGCCTCATACGGATGAGGATAGGCTTCGCGGCGCAAAATAGTCTGGATAGCTTCCGCCACCACACTCCAACAATTATCCAAGTCGGCATAGATTGCTTTCTCATTCAGCAACAGTTTACGCAGACCTTTCAACGAACTTTGGATAGCAATCACAATGTGACCGAAAGGTACACCGACGTTACGCAACACAGTAGAGTCTGTCAAGTCACGTTGCAAGCGGGAAACAGGCAACTTAGAAGAAAGATGCTCCAAAATAGCGTTTGCCATACCTAGATTACCTTCAGCATTTTCGAAGTCGATGGGGTTTACTTTGTGCGGCATAGCGCTGGAACCGACTTCGCCCGCTTTAATCTTCTGTTTGAAGTACTCCATAGAGATGTACTGCCAGAAGTCGCGGTTCATGTCAATCATAATGGTATTGATGCGCTTCATGGCATCAAAGATGGCTCCCAGATTATCATAATTAGAAATCTGAGTAGTATATTCCTCACGTTCCAACCCCAGCTTCTCTGCCACGAACTGATTTCCGAATGCTTTCCAGTCATATTCGGGATAAGCTACATGATGTGCATTGTAATTACCCGTCGCACCACCGAATTTAGCCGTGACAGGACAAGCTTTCAATACAGCCAGCTGACGATTCAGACGATAAACGAAAACCATGATTTCTTTACCCAGGCGAGTAGGAGAAGCAGGCTGCCCATGTGTTTTTGCCAACATAGGGATATTTGCCCATTCTTCAGCGTATGTAGTCAACTGAGCAATCAGCTCTTCAATTTGCGGATAGTACACTTGTTCCAATGCCTCCTTTATAGACAAAGGTACAGAAGTATTGTTTATGTCCTGTGATGTCAATCCGAAATGAATGAATTCCTTGTATTCCTCCATTCCGCCCAACTTATCGAATTCTTCTTTGATGAAATATTCTACAGCCTTTACATCGTGGTTTGTTACACTTTCGATCTCTTTAATACGCTGTGCGTCAGCTTCTGAAAAATTCTTATAAATAGCGCGCAATGCATCAAAACGTGCATGATCAAAGCTTTTCAGCTGTGGCAACGGTAGTTCACACAGAGTGATAAAGTATTCAATTTCTACCTGCACACGGTACTTGATGAGTGCAAATTCAGAAAAATAAGAGGCCAAAGCTCCCGCTTTTCCTCTGTATCGACCGTCAATAGGTGATATTGCCGTGAGTAAATCGAGCTCCATATTATATTCTTTGATAATTATCACAAAAAAGTTTTTTTTTCTCACAACTTTCACTTCGTCCAGTCTGTCTACCAGATAAAGCAACTTATTTACGAATCACCCGTGCCGGATTCCCGACTGCAACACTGTCGTCGGGAATATCTTTCGTCACAACACTCCCCGCTCCTATCACACAACGATTACCAATCGTCACACCGGGACAGATAATAGCGCCGCCACCAATCCAGCAGTCTTCGCCAATCGTCACCGGATAAGCATATTCCTTAGAGCCTCTTCTTTCCTGATAATCCATCGGATGATGAGGCGTATAAATCTGCACACAAGGACCGACCAGTGTATGAGCACCAATTGTGATATATCCTCCATCCAGAAAAGTACAGTTGGCATTGACAAACACATGTTCACCCAACTTGATTCCGTCTCCGTGATCGCAATGGAAAGGCGGGCATATAATGGAAGTTTCAGGAATCCCCGGTACCAACTTATCCAATAATTCTCTATAACCCTCATCGTACGTACTCATTCCCCGCATACGTGCCAATAGTTTTTGGCATGTTCAAAACGTACCTGCAACTCCGGTGCAGACATATCAGCCAACTGGCTACTACGCATCTTCTCAACTTCCGTCATACCTTATATTTCTTTGCCGTTAGTAAATACAAACTTCTTTTCGTTCGAAAGAGATTCGTTAAATTCAAACCCTTCCCAAGAGAAGCTTTTCAGATCCTCCGGATTTTCAATTCGATTCTTCAGAATGAACCGTGTCATTTCACCACGGGACATTTTGATATATATCACTATCGAAGCCAATTTTCCATTCTTCCATACTTGAAATTCGGGAGTGATGACATGCACCTCTTTTTCCACCCGCTTCCAATCAAACAAGCTTTTCATCTCGTCACTGGCCAAATTGCAAAGTATGCCGCCGGCTTTCTTGATGTCTTCAATGAACACATCCGTCAAACGGGACTGCCAATAAGAAAACATCGTCTGATTACCCAGTTCAGGCAGCACTACATCTCCTTCCAACCGATAGGAACGAATAACGTCCAAAGGCCTCAACAGTCCATAACAAAAAGAAGTCAGCCGCAAGTGTTCCTGCGCATATTCAAATTCTACTTTCGAGAAATCTTTTGCATTCAACCGTTTGAACACAATTCCGGTATAAGCCAATAAAGCAGGCAGTTCCGGTGTACCCTCCGCATGAAAAGCCTGATAACGTTTATAATTCTCCACAGCAATCTTTGCGTTTACACGCAACAGGCGTTCCAATTCGTCTACAGAAAACTGGGACATCTGCAAAGCAATCCCGGAAGCTTCTTTTTGAAATCGTGGAACCGTTTTCAAAGGAACTTTCACCTTTGAAGTTTCACTCATAGTCTTGGCACAAGATAGAAGTACTAACATTGTTAAATCTGATTTTATCTTTTCGAAAAACAAAAATAAAAAATAAATCGCTTCTCTTGCTGGCTAATAGACAGATTATCCCTAAATTCAGCCAATAATTAACTATAATCATTTATTAATAACAAAAACACCCCCATTATGACATACACACTAATCCCCCTGAAAGTGTTATGCTTATTGACAATCTTCTGTTTGTATGGCAGTTTATCCTATGCCAGCGTAAACTCTAAACCTTTTGTTGTCCCCGAACTCAAACAATGGACAGGAAAAGATGGTAATTTCACTCCGGGAACAAATGCGAAGATAGTATGCACCTCTGCAAATCCCGAATTACTGAGAATAGCCCGGATGTTTGCCGACGATTATCAACAGATGTTCGGGCAGACATTAAGCGTAGCGCAAGGCAAAGCCACACCCGGAGACTTCATCCTATCACTGTCAGCTGACAAAAAGCTGGGAGAAGAGGGTTATGAAATCAAGATTACCGATCGGATCACGACTTCTGCCCCCCACCCTGACAGGGCTTTACTGGAGCACACGTACCCTCTTGCAAATAGCAGAACAAAGCCAGGAGCACTCATTTCCTAAAGGAATAATCCGCGACTACCCCGACTACTCCATCCGGGGATTCATGATAGACTGTGGCCGTAAGTTCATTCCGATGAGCTATCTTCAGGATCTGGTAAAAATAATGGCTTACTACAAGATGAATACCCTGCAAGTCCATCTGAACGATAATGGATTCAAGCAATATTTTGATAACAACTGGGACAAGACTTATGCTGCTTTCCGTCTGGAGTCCGAAACTTATCCGGGACTCACAGCCCGCGACGGTTCTTATTCTAAAAAAGAATTTATTGATTTTCAGAAACAAGCTGCAACCAACTTTGTAGAGATTATACCGGAAATTGATATTCCGGCACATTCATTAGCATTCACTCATTACAAACCGGAAATTGGGAGCAAGGAGTACGGAATGGATCATCTTGACTTATTCAAACCGGAAACCTATCAATTTGCAGACAATCTGTTCAAAGAATACCTGAAAGGTGACGACCCTGTATTCGTGGGCAAGCGTGTGCATATCGGTACCGACGAATACTCGAATGCCAAGAAAGAGGTAGTAGAAAAATTCCGGGCTTTCACCGACCATTATATCCGGCTGGTAGAAGGCTTTGGCAAACAAGCCGTGATATGGGGCGCGCTCTCACTCATGCTAAAGGAGACACCCCTGTCAAATCAGAAAATATCATTATGAATGCCTGGTATAACGGATATGCCGACCCAGCAACCATGATAAAAGACGGCTACCAGCTAATCAGCATTCCGGATGCAATGGTTTACATTGTTCCATTAGCCGGTTACTATCAGGATTATCTTAACGAGGTATTTTTATATAAAGAATGGACACCGGCACATATCGGGAAAGCCGTATTCGAAGAAAAGCACCCTGCTATTCTCGGTGGCATGTTTGCCATCTGGAACGACCATGCAGGTAATGGAATTTCCGTGAAAGACATTCATCACCGTGTATTCCCCTGCGTTACAAACTCTAGCAGTAAAGACATGGACAGGGAAAGAAACCAGTCTGCCATTCGAAGTGTATAATGAAAAGCGTAGTGCTATCAGTGAAGCCCCGGAGTCAATCAATTGGGAAGAATCGGCAAGAGTCCGGCATTGGTATATGAGCGTTCTACCGTTGCTCCCGGCAGCACTTCCACTTACCCGGAAATCGGCTATAATTTTACAGTCAGCTTCGACATTACCGGAGCACCAGAGAAAAGCGGAACAGAATTGTTCCGTTCACCCAATGCCGTATTCTATCTAGCAGATCCAATTCGAGGGATGATGGGTTTTGCACGCGATGGTTATTTGAATACGTTCCCATATAAAGTGAATCCGGGAGAGAAAGCGACCATTCAGATTGAAGGCGATCATCGTAGTACCACACTCAGAGTAAACGGAAAGGTTGTTGAAGAAATGAACATACAGAAATGTTATTTCAATGCAGGAAAAGATTCTATGAGTTATATACGCACATTGGTTTTCCCGCTCGAGAAAGCCGGAAACTTCAATAGCCGGATAGAGAATCTGAAAGTACACAATTATCGTGTAAGCAAATAACAGAAAACATCTATTCGCAACAAGACAACTTAAACAAAAAACTCCCCTTTGGCATTCCAAAGAGGGAGTTCTTTTTTTTATTTTGATAAACAGCTAAAGCAGTTTATTTATATTCCTGCCAGCTCTTAATCTGAATATCACTCAGTTTCAATTCACAGAATGCTTCGATAAAGGCACTTGCCAGACGGGCATTCGTAATCAACGGAATGTTATGATCGATCGCACCGCGACGGATACGATAACCATTCGTCAATTCACGTTTGCTATGATTCTTCGGAATGTTTACGATCAAGTCGAACTTATGGTCAGCGATCATCTTCATAACATTATTCTCTGCACCTGGTTTCTCATCCGGCCAGTAAACCGGAGTCGTTTCTACACCGTGAGCGTTCAGGAAGGCAGCAGTTCCGGCAGTAGCATAAATCTGATATCCTTTGGCAAACAACATACGGCTTGCATCCAGCAAATCAACTTTAGACTTCATTGCTCCTGAAGAGAACATTACCGCCTTTTCCGGAATCTTGAATCCTGTAGCGATCATTGCGTTCAGCAATGCTTCAGAGAAATCGTCGCCGATACAACCTACTTCACCGGTAGAAGACATATCCACGCCCAAAACAGGGTCAGCCTTGTGAAGACGGGAGAAAGAGAACTGAGAAGCTTTCACACCGATCCAATCAATATCAAATGCCGATTTATCAGGACGCGAGTATGGAGCGTCAAGCATGATACGGGTAGCCGTTTCGATAAAGTTACGTTTCAGTACTTTAGATACGAACGGAAAACTACGCGAAGCACGCAAGTTACATTCAATTACTTTCACCTCATTATTACGAGCCAGGAACTGGATGTTGAACGGACCGGAGATATTGAGTTCCTTCGCAATCTGACGGCTGATCTTTTTGATGCGACGGGCAGTTGCAAAATATATCTTCTGTGCCGGGAACACCAGTGTAGCATCACCGGAATGAACGCCCGCAAATTCTACGTGTTCAGAGATGGCATACTCTACCACCTCACCGTTCTGTGCCACAGCATCAAATTCAATTTCTTTTGTATTTTCGAGGAACTGAGAAACAACCACCGGATATTCTTTAGATACTTCGGCAGCCATCTTCAGGAAGTTTTCCAATTCTTCGTCATCGTAGCAAACATTCATAGCCGCACCTGAAAGAACGTAAGAAGGACGAACCAATACCGGATAGCCTACTTTTTCTACGAAACCTTTCACATCTTCCAGACTGGTAAGCTCTTGCCAAGCCGGCTGGTCGATACCCAGTTGGTCGAGCATAGCAGAGAACTTATTACGGTTTTCAGCACGGTCAATGGAAACCGGAGAAGTACCCAGTACAGGAACTGACTGACGATAAAGCTTCATAGCCAAGTTGTTCGGAATCTGTCCGCCTACGGACACGATCACACCGCGCGGTTGTTCGAGATCGATCACATCGAGCACACGTTCGAACGAAAGTTCGTCGAAGTACAGGCGGTCGCACATATCATAGTCAGTAGATACCGTTTCGGGGTTGTAGTTGATCATGATAGATTTGTATCCCAGCTTACGGGCAGTCTGTACCGCATTCACCGAACACCAGTCAAATTCAACAGAGCTACCGATACGGTAAGCACCCGAGCCCAGCACGACTACTGATTTTTCATTCTTATAATAGTTCACATCATAACCTTCCACTGCATACGTCATATACAGATAGTTAGTCAGTTCCGGATGTTCGGAAGCAACCGTATTGATACGTTTTACTGCCGGAAGGATGCCCAGAGATTTACGATGAGCACGTACTGCCAGGTTTTCTTTCTCCATGTTTCCGGTTGGATTCAGTACGAAACGTGCAATCTGGAAGTCAGAGAAGCCTAAGATTTTAGCTTCACGCATTACGTCAGCCGGAATATCTTCCTACCTTATTATATGTAGACAGTTTCGCTTTGTAGTCTACGATATTTTTCAGTTTGCCAAGGAACCATGGGTCAATCTTAGTCAGGTCATGAATACGTTCGATAGTATAACCTTCTTCCATGGCCTGTGCGATAGCGAAAACACGCAAGTCTGTCGGACGAGAAAGCTCTTTATCAAGATCATCAAAGTGCAGTTCGTCATTACCTACGAAACCATGCATACCCTGACCGATCATACGAAGACCTTTCTGGATGATTTCTTCAAAAGAGCGACCGATAGACATGATTTCACCTACCGATTTCATGCTTGAACCGATTTCACGGGATACACCGGCAAACTTCGTCAAGTCCCAACGAGGGATTTTACAGATATGGTAGTCCAGCTGCGGAGCCACATATGCAGAATTCGGAGTTCCCATCTCACCAATCTGATCGAGTGTATAGCCGAGTGCTACTTTAGCAGCAACGAATGCCAACGGATAACCGGTAGCTTTAGACGCCAATGCAGAAGAACGGCTCAAACGGGCATTTACTTCAATCACACGGTAGTCGTCCGTATCAGAGTTGAAAGCATACTGAATGTTACACTCACCCACGATACCGAGGTGACGGATACATTTAGTAGAAAGTTCTTTCAACAGAGTCAATTCTTTATCATCCAGTGAACAGGTAGGAGCCACTACGATGGATTCACCGGTATGGATACCCAGCGGGTCAAAGTTTTCCATGCTGGCTACTGTGAAGCAATGGTCGTTAGCGTCACGGATCACTTCAAATTCGATTTCTTTCCAGCCTTTCAACGATTCTTCTACCAGAATCTGTTTAGAGAAAGCAAAAGGAGCTTTCAGCCAATTTCAGGAATTCTTCTTCGTCGGCACAGATACCGCTACCAAGACCACCCAATGCATAAGCAGAACGTACCATGACAGGATAACCGATTCTGCGTGCAGCAGCAATGGCATCTTCCATGTTTTCTACTGCCTGGCTTACTGGAGTCTTCATTTCGATTTCGTCCAGTTTCTTCACAAACAAGTCGCGGTCTTCTGTATACATGATAGCTTCTACCGATGTACCAAGCACCTTTACTCCGTATTTATCAAGAATACCCTGTGTGTAGAGTTCCGCACCGCAGTTCAGCGCAGTCTGTCCGCCGAATGCCAGCAGGATACCGTCGGGGCGTTCTTTCTTGATAATTTCTTCTACAAAATAAGTAGTTACGGGAAGGAAATACACTTTATCTGCAATTCCTTCAGAAGTCTGAATGGTTGCGATGTTCGGGTTTACCAATACTGAGCTGATACCTTCTTCTTTCAAAGCTTTCAGTGCTTGTGAACCAGAGTAGTCGAACTCTCCGGCTTGTCCGATTTTGAGTGCTCCAGAACCCAAAACGAGAACTTTCTTGATTTCCTTTTCCATTTCTTTTGTTGTTATAGTAAGTTGTTGTTTCTAAGTTTAGCCATAAAAAAAATGCGTTACCCTCGTAAAAGGATTAACGCATTACCAAAGAACTGAAAATATCGTTTTTGGAGAAAAGAGAAGAAGTCTGCCGTTTCCGGGTGCAAAACATCCGAATGTAGATAATACTTACTTCTGATTTCCTGTTGATTCATTGTCGATTTCAAAATTTGTGCAAAGTAACGACATATTTTGCACATGACAAAAAGAAACGTTCACTTTTTTACCGAAATAGTTTACCGCGTTAATGAAACGGTTGTTTTTCCATTGGCTTTTTAATGAATACTTTCTTGTATGGTTCGTCGTCGTCCGAGTAAACATGCACGCCATTATATTTCCAGGATATCATTTTCGCCCAATATTTACCGCCGATAACGTCTCTATCCGTATATTTATAGGTGATTTCCATCGTATCCTTTTCATCATTTACATAAATTGGAAAAGAATAAGTGCTCTGTCTTTCATCTCCATAAGCGCTCACTGTGCAATAATACAACCCCTCTTCCTCATCATAAACAACCCAGTTATGATTACCATTATAGTTACCATGCTCCGCATTATAGTCTTCTGTACGTTCTATCGGATTAACTAATTCTTCACGCCATGACACAGGGAGTGTATTTTTATCCTCCGGATTTATCAGACTGTTTCCATTCCCATCTATATAGTAGAATCGTACCGTATTTCCTCTCGAAAAGAAATTTCCATCCGGGATGCTATCATACCAGCCTTCTTCCTCATCAGTCATTTCATCATTACAACCCATCAGACTGAATGTACCTAAAACGAATAGCAACATTCCTAGTAGTTTTCCTGTTTTCATAATATACAAGTTTTTAGATACCGACAAAGATATTGAATTAATCCGGTAAACAGAATATTTTCTTTAATAATTGTTTTTTCTAATAGAAAGCTCATTTTCAAGACTAACAGTAGTAAGCATTAATCATGAAGTAACTGCATTTTGATGTATCTTTCAGTTTTTATCCTTATCTTTGTCGCCATTATATAATAAGGTAATAAAATATGGGAAAAGAAAAAATCATATTGACGGGCGACCGTCCTACCGGAAGACTTCATATCGGTCACTATGTAGGCTCGTTGAAACGCAGAGTTGACCTGCAAAATGCAGGTGATTATAGCAAGATGTTTATCTTCATTGCCGATTCGCAGGCATTGACAGACAATATAGACAATCCGGAAAAGGTGCGTCAGAATGTAATTGAAGTTGCTCTTGACTATCTGGCTTGTGGAATAGACCCGTCTAAAGCTACCATCTTTATCCAGTCGCAGATTCCGGAATTGTGCGAACTGACATTCTATTATATGGACCTTGTCACCGTATCGCGCCTGCAGCGTAACCCGACGGTAAAGACGGAAATCCAGATGCGCAACTTTGAAACAAGTATTCCGGTGGGGTTCTTCACCTACCCTATCAGCCAGGCAGCGGACATCACAGCCTTCCGGGCAACCACCGTCCCCGTCGGTGAAGACCAGGAACCGATGCTCGAACAGGCTCGTGAAATCGTCCGCCGTTTCAACTATATATATGGTGAGACATTGGTAGAACCGGAAATCCTGTTGCCGGACAATGCAGCCTGCCTGCGTCTTCCGGGAACTGACGGTAAAGCTAAAATGAGTAAATCACTCGGAAACTGTATCTACCTTTCGGAAGAACCGGAAGAAATCCAGAAGAAGATCATGAGTATGTATACCGATCCGGACATCTCCGTGTACAAGACCCGGGAAAGATTGAAGGTAACACCGTATTCACTTACCTTGACGCCTTCTGCCTCCCCCGAACATTTCGAACGCTACTTACCGGATTATCCGAATCTGGCAGAATTGAAAGCACATTATCAACGCGGCGGACTGGGCGACGTAAAAGTAAAACGTTTCCTGAACTCTATTATGCAAGAAATACTCGAACCGATTCGTAACCGTCGTAAAGAGTTCAGCAAAGATATTCCGGCTATCTATGACATGCTTCAGCAAGGATGCGAAGTAGCCAGAGCTGCCGCTGCCGAGACATTGGCAGATGTGAAAAAAGCTATGAAGATTAACTATTTCGATGACAAGGAGTTAATCGAGGAACAGGTAAAACGTTTCTCACAGGAATAAGGAAGTTTGCATAAAAACGTATCATATAAAGTAAAGGCTGCCTACTCTAAGAAAGAATGGCAGCCTTTATTATAATATATAATTTAAGATTTAGCTAACTTCATCTTCATCATTCTTGAATAATACATCCTTTAATTTCTGATAAAGGAATGAAAGTATCAGTAATATCAGTCCGAGAATGATGAATACAATGATCTTACCGATAGTAGGCATTGCCCACAAATCATCAAATACAAGTTTAGGCAGAACGATTCCAAAAGTCGAAAGGCTTATCATGCGCATGACTTTCTGATGCAAACGCATCCCTAGTCCCATCTGAACAAATCCGGCAATACTTAATGAAAGCGAAAGTCCGGCACTGAAATCATCCACTCCTACCTGCCAGAGGAAAGAGCGTACCATTGTCACCCAAAGAAGAGTGACCAGAATATTGAGATAAATAGTGAAACGACTCTTGATGCCGATTAATAGATAGTATTGGCGTGCCACATAGCATATATTCGCTATTACAAATGCTGCCGTGAACCATCGTAGTACAACAGGCACAAAAGCCATGTTCTCCCATTGATCTCCCCATATATTTATGATATATACAAGCGTATTTATCCCAATAGCTAACATATAGAAAGTCAGACATTGGGTGATCGGGAATCGTTTTCTAAAAGCATAACAAACACTCGAAATGGCAATGGCAGTAAACAAGAACATTGCTCCGCTCCTCGTAGCTCCCTCAAAATGCAGGTGAAACTCCATCATAAATGTATAATAAAGTATGGCTACAGAGACAAAAAGCATGAAAGGATTCCAGAAACCATATTTCAGTTGACGGGCTGTAGAGAAGAATGGTCTATAATACCCCATCAACAGAGCAAATGCTCCCATAGCCAGCCCTACAAACAAAGAGGTGGCAAATGAACTGTTCAGGAAAATAGTGCTGACAGCATGATGCTCATGCATTACTACATTATATATATCCATCAGGTAAGAAATAAAGGTGAGTCCCACCAGTATCTTTGCCGCATATTCATATACCCGATTCTCGACTTGATATAAAGCCATAATAATAACACCATTTCTGACGCCCAAACTAATGTTATATAGTTTCCATCCAACTGAATCGGAACGGTAATAGAGACAAATGTCAACACAAGCCCCAGAGTGGTATACACCAGGAATTTATAGTCTTTCCGGCTCTTCCATAACCAAAGCACCAGTCCTAAATTAACAAGAGCAATGAACAGGCTCAACAAACCGCTTGCTTTGAAAGACCATCCCATATTCCGCAAGAACAAAGCTCCCGAAAGCAGATAAATAAAGTTATTCGTTATAATGACGAATACCAGCCCCCGACTCATTGTTCGCATATCTTCCCCACGAAGAATAGAGAACACCGGAAGTAGAAAGATAAAATAAAACAGAGTGGTAAACAAAAACAAGTGCCCCGAAATAACTGTAGAACTGGAGGTATAGCTAAATAAAAAGAAAGATTCCCATTATCAGCCAGGTAAAGACAAATGAGATCATCGGAAGCTCACCCCACTTCTTATAAATGGAAAGTCCGAACATACCGAGATTCAGGATACTTACATAAGTGAACAGTACCAGATAACTTCCCTCTCCACTGCTTACGATGAAAGGTGCAAGAAATCCTCCGACAAGTGAAATGATGGCCAGTTCACGCCGATTGTACACCACAGACAGAACAGACATAAATACAGTGACGCCTATCAGAATGATAAACGCCATAGTCTGCGAGAAGATATGATAATAATGGAATGCAATGGCAACCGTAAGATAGAATACAGCAAAAGCGCCACCCGCAAGCAACGAGCTAAATGTACGATACTTCTTTTTGCAACCGTTCGGCAACGGCCAGTAATACAGCTCCCGTCAGGAAACCAAGTACGGTACGGAAAGTCTCATTGATCCAATTCTTATCAATAGCATACTTCACAAAGAAACCTACACCGATGACGAATATTAGGATACCGATCTTTCCGAAGAGATTCTCACCGATGAACTTCTCATAGTTCACTTGTTTCTTTTGTTTCGGAACAGCCTCAACACAAACATCTTCCAATTCTGTTTCAACCGTCTTTTCACGTGTTCCTTCCAGTGCCTCACGGATAACTGTTTCAACAACCGGCTTCTGTTTTTCCGGTACAGTTTCTTTTGCTGTTTAGTCTCTAGTGTCGAAGTTTTTTCTATTATTTGAGGTGATGCAGAGATATCTTCGTTTTCCTTTTTCAATGCTTCTCCTTCAGGCTTTACCTTTTCAGTAACCCCTCTTTGCTGAACTTTGAGATAATCATCCATCCGTTTTTTTATCTCGTTCAGTTCTCTTTCTATCTTCCCAAAACGATTATCCAGCCTACTCAATAAAACAAAAAACATAATTAAAACGAGTAGTGCGTATACGGTATTTATATCGTCCATAATATTTTAGATTTGAGTTCCATATCACAAATATATAAAATATTGCTACACAGAGCGATTATTCCAGTAAGAATGATTCAAATCAAGAGCGAATTAACAGAGATTCAAGCCCTTTCACTTTGCTTTGTATGTAATTTCATTATAGCTAATCAGAATATCATTATAGCTAAAAGGAAGATGCTAATAGCAAAAACATATATGCTAATAGATTATTTTTTCATTGGGATGATTAAAAAAACATTGCAGTGTTTGCTGCAATTAATGCAATGATTTTAGAAAGCACTGTAATGACATTTTCGATATGTAATGTGATGAATACGGTAATGAAAAGTCCTCCCTTCACCCGCAAACAGTTTATTCATCGAGAGTTCAGAAGAAAGGTGAAGAGGATTGAAAAAATAGCTATTTGCAGAGGAAGTGTGGAGTACCTCTTATTCCCCCTCTAAAGCGTAGCTTTAGGTAGGCAAAAGCTATGCTTTACGTTCCCTAAAGCTATGCTTCTTCAAGGTAAAAACAACCTACATTTATAATCAGTGTAAGCGCTTCCATATACCTCAAACTCATAATCAAAAGCCCAGGCAAGTATTAATGGTCCTAAAATAAGAAAAGAAAAGGCAGCTGAAAGCGAAAAATACCTTATTTCAGGATTCGCTTTCAGCCGCCTTCTCTCTTTCAGCAGGCGATCACAAAGAATCGCCGAATACTGAAATTATATGATTACTGTGCTGATTCGACCAATACTACACGGTTCAGAATCGGCTGACCGAATTTGTCAACACCACCACCGGCTGCAACTTTCAATCTATCGGCAGAGATGCCATACTTCTTAACGAGCAGGTCTTTAACAACTTGTGCGTTTCCAAACTCAACTTCTGGTTGAAAGCCGGAGTACCTGTTGCAGAGTCTGCATATCCGTTGATTGTGTATGTAGTGTTCGGAGATTCTTTTTTGTATCTTGCTGGCAAGATATGACAAGTTCATTTCTTCCTGCGGAGACAATTTATCTGAACCGATCTTGAAGAATACAGTACGCGGTGCAATGTTGGCATCTGTTATAACAACTTCTTCAGTATCTTCTACTTCAACCGGTTGTTGTGCATTTGCCAACTGCTGTTGTAATTGCATATTAGCTGCTGCCATTGCATTCATCTGGTTACGCATCTGGTTCAATTCAAGTTCAGAGATAATCTGTGGAACCGGACGTTGGAATCCGCGAGTCGGGAAATAATAAGTCACCCCGATGGTAGCACCTAAAATACCATCATAATCGGGTTTGCCACCGTGTTCTCCATCAAACTTGCCTTCCAGACCTGTTGCACTCAACTCCAGATTTAAGTCAACAGCATTCGACAAACGGAAACGGTTGATAATACCTGCATTGAAAGTAGCGGAGTTAGTGTGAGGACGAGAATAAGCATGAGCCCAACCGGCACCAATATAAGGGATAATCTCATATACGCGATCCGGATTGTAACCACCGAAAAGTGCATTCAGGTTAATCATCAAATCACCATGCAAGTTCATGTAGTCCCATCTTTGTTTGTAAGAACCATCTTCTCTCGGACCGCCAACCACATAATTAGCATTTTCGCTGGTGGTAAATCCTTTGGCTTGTAATCCGCTGTACTGCAAACGCAATCCGAATCCCGGAGTTACCCATTTACCAACAGACACGTTAAATGTGGGAGCAACACGATCTCTGAACTTTACCGATATGGTCATTGTTTCCATACAATACCTGGGCACCTCCTCCTACAGAGAAGAACCAGTTACTCCAGAAAGGATTAGTTATTACTTGATATTTATCTTGTACCTGAATAACCTCGTATTCAGTTACAGTCACGGTTTGCTGCGCAGAAGCGACAGACGCAACGCCGGCAAAAGCCAGCAACATTAGAATCTTTTTCATATACCTAATAGTTAAGTGGTTATTATAATCTTTTTTCTTTGTTGAACTATTTAAATAACACGAACAAGACTAAAAAGGTTTTAAGAAATGATGATTTTATTTGTTTTATTTGAATAATTTCTCGATGTCCTCTTCCTTGATTGTTGTCAAGACTGTTTTGCCATCCGGAGTGTAATTTGGTGAAGGACAGGCAAAAAAGGTTGTCTACAAGGCTTACCATTTCTTCATTACTCAACACCTGTCCGTAGACAATAGCCGCTGCCCGCGCCAATGTTAATGCCAGAATATTTTGGATTTCTTCCTTAACGTCATTCCCTTTTTCCATCGCTGTATGTAGCATATTACGCACCAGTTCGACCGGATTCAGTCCTTCAATACCCGAAGGGATGCCATTGATGGCATAGCTACCGCCTCCCAGATTGCTCAAATCGAAGCCGACTGCCGACAAATCATCCATAATGCTTTGAAGAACAGCAGCTTCTGAAGCCGGTAATTGTAATATTTCCGGGAAGAGAACGCCCTGGAGATACTCCCTGTTTCTGTTGAATCTGTACCATATAGCGATCAAAAAGCACCCGTATGTGTGCCCGGTGTTGATCGATTAGCATCAGACCCGATTTAACTGAAGTCAAAATAAACCGCCCTTTAAACTGCAAATGCTGATTTCCTTTTTCCATCACCGGTTCGTTGGCATACAAAGTAGAAGAAGCGGCGGATGTCACCGTCTCTATCTTTTCTTCCACGAAGGCCGGTTCGCCTCAATAGAAGAATCCTCCCAATCCATTTCGGGTTCCGGCTGCGGATTATTCATCTTACTGGCTTTTGTCAGCCCTCCGTACAAATCCTCCCATTCTACTTTCGAACGACTATACGATCCGCCACCACCGCCACCGGCAGAGACTTTAAACGGATTATAATCTGTATTATAATGTACCTTCGGAGGTTCGGAAGATATCTTTTCCTCAAATGCCGGAATATCAGGCATATCCTCCGTATCAAAATCAATGGAAGGGATAGCACTGAACTTACCCAACGATTCCTTAACGGATGCTGAAAGTATCTGCCAGATGGCCTGCTCATTCTCAAACTTGATCTCGGTCTTTGTCGGGTGAATATTCACATCAATATTAGCCGGATCTACATCAAAATAGATAAAATAGGAAATCTGTTCACCGGCGGGAATCAACTGCTCATAAGCCTCCATGACTGCCTTATGAAAATAAGGTCCTCCGCTTTTTCTTTGCTGATGGTTTACTCCTATAAATTATCAAGAATTTTATATAACAGTTGATATAACTGCGCTATTTCCTCTTGTTTCAAATGCGCACATCCTGCCATCTGTTCCGGCACAGACAATGCCTGTTCCCTTAAAAGCTTCTCCCTGTTTCGTTATCGTAACATTCAGCACTCTCTCTCCTTTGAACGGTTTCTTTCAATCCAGCCCTTTTTTCCATTGTTTTTAAAAGCGGTGTGAGCGTTCCGGAATCAAGATACAGATACTCTCAAGTTCTTTTACGTTCAATTTCTTATGTTCCCCAATACCATCATTTGCGATGTATTGTGTATGTCATATCCAACTTATCTAAAACGGCTTATAGTGTCTTACAATTTCCTTAGATGCTGCATAGAGCGGAAAACACAACTGGTTTTCTAATTTTCAACTTACTTATTGCTCATTTTTCGTCTGCTTTCTGCTGTATTTTTATAGCTCTTTTATGCCTGAGGATCACTTTATCCTAAATGTGACTTTATAAATGAAACCACTCCGTCTTTTCGGCTGGAATCCATCTGCATATCCACATTTTCACCCTTTTAAAAGAATAAGTGCCGGAATACTGACGATTTTATACATCTGTGCGATATCCATATTTTCATCTACATCAATATTATAAAACGATACCGAATCACCGAATTCCTCTGATGGCACTTCCTCCATGACAGGTGCAAGCATCTTACATGGTCCACACCCATTCTGCTGAAAAAATCAACAACTGCTATCTCATCATTTTTTTTTAACCTGTTTCAAATTCGTTTTTAGAAATTTTTTTTAACCATTATTTTTCTCTCCTACTGTTGTTTAGTTTTATCTGATAAATAGTTCACAGCAGATAATGCAGCGACATTACCCTTCACCTGCTGCTTTATATATTGATAGGGTGCACCTGTGATATCACCCACAACAAACAGACGCTGCGATATTTGTTCTCTGCTCTCTGTCCACTATAACATGATTTTTTTCTATGGCAAGACCCGGAACTAACTGTGATGGTGCAACACTTTCTTTAAGATAAAAAATTCCATCTTTCTATTTTACTATCTGTTTGAAGAATACATCTGTTGTCCTGCTTTTCTATACCGGTAGGATTTGATCCCGTACAACTATCCTTGCATCATGATCAGTTTCTTCCTGATACATCGGAAGATAAATAACTTTATTTACAATTTCTGCAAGATAATCTGCATCTTTCATCTTCCTTAGTATATCCCATCACAACCACATTTTTTTTCCTTATATAACATGCCACTGAGTTGCACAATAATAACTTACACCTCTGCCAAGATTTTCAAGTTCTCTGAAAACTCTTTCACAGTGGAAAGTCCATACAGCACATGCTTCATAGATTCCATCATGCCCCTGATCGCAAAATAATTTCCCATGGAATATGCCCTGCTTTATCTTTACTGTGATTTCTATTTCCATCTGCTCAAGATGCTTTTAAAAGAATTTTGTAAGTCTTCCTGATATTTCAAGCAGAGACCTAGATAGTTTTTTATGGTAAAGTTTCTTTCTTATTACTTAGACTTTTATTTCCTAATAAAAGTATATATTTTTATTCTGATCTTTGCAGTAACAGCAGCCTCCTAATCCTGCCGGTCCTGTACCTATGATTGCTATAATCAAAAATATCGCTCCATATGGCTCTCCTTTTATCAAATGGTATTTATCATAATTTTTTAATAAGATCTTCATTCATAGTTTCAACAGTATCATCATAAATATACGCGATTCATCATCTTCTAAAAATTTAATGCAATCAGATAAGGGATTCAACACATTTTCTAATTCAGCCATCCTGCCAAATGGCTCAAAATCCTTGTGACTTAAGATAACGAAATAACGGGATCGCATTTTCGCCATTTAAGTACATCTGCCTTTTCATACATTTCTTCTACGATAATCTTTTCCCTTGCAAGAAATAATAAATAATTCCAAATACAGCTATACTTCCCACCATAATGCCAATCATATGATTTATACTTACAACATTTCCCTGAAATACTGGATTGCAATCAAGAGTGTCTCTTATCGCTTCAACCATTTCATCCGGATAATGTTTTCTCTCCATCTCCTTAAAACTCCGTGAAGCATAT
>VOFC01001263.1_pt1 | contig 22000 bp, 32 predicted proteins | sample 5384161 | NCBI WGS metagenome assembly VOFC01 (sample SAMN12384722, study PRJNA508395) | human gut metagenome | isolation source: healthy gut B | host: Homo sapiens | reverse complement strand
GGTGATGGCCTCCTCCAAGATCAACATCCTGGGGATGAATGTCAACGTCCTGCCGGACGGGTATGCCAAGATGAACCTGGTGGTGGAGGTCCGCGCCCAGAGCGAGGTGACCACCATTATGAACAAGCTCAACCAGGTGCGGGGGTTTACCAAGTCTCCCGCGTCAGTGGGTGAGGGATACAGACCCTTTGGGGGGCTGCCGCTAAATCGGCAGGTGGTTCCTTCTGGACCTGCGCAGGTCCAGACCTGCAACGTGGTTTCCCGCCCGGTCCCGGGCGGGGATCCAGGCTTTCTCTAGAGAAAGCCCGGACGCAAAGAGTCGCGGGGGGATACCCCCCCGCCCCTGGTTTAGGGGCCGCTCGTTGGCACTCGCTCGTTTTGGGGTTGGGTGGCGCATTGTTTCGGGGGGGGGACTATTACGGTACCCATGTACGTGCCCTGATTTGGAAACTTTCTTTCGCAAAAATGCTTTCCAGCATATTTTTCTCGAAAAATGCGTTCCAAATCGGTCTTAGTATACCGGAAGAAATAGCCCCTCAAACGAATCAGAGACAACTGCCCCAAAAACCAGCGAGTGGGAACGAGCGGCCATAAAAACAGGGTCCAGGGGCTTGCCCCTTTTCCTCCGGCTTTCTTCCAAAGAAAGCCGGGCTCCCCGCCGGAGTCGGCGGGGAACCCACGTTGCAGGGGTCCACCCTGCAACGGTTCCAACGGAACCGCCTACCGATGACAGAGGGCCCCGCCGGGCAGGCCCAGGCCCCGGGCGCCGCGCCCCGAGGCTTCGGAAGAGCCCCGCCCACCCGAAGGGTACCCACCACCGGCGGCCAGAGGCGTCGCCAATGTCCCGCCGCGCTATGGATAGAAGATCCCAAACAAGGGAATACCAGGAGGAGCCCCTAGGGCTCCTCTCTTTCCCGGAATGAACGATAAAAAGGAAGCGAAACATCCTATGGAACACAACTTCCAGCCCCTGCTCTTTGGGGGGCGACATCAACGTGTACAGTGTGGCCCGTGCCTTTCACGAGGCCTATGGGGTGCGCTCGGTGTGCTATGGCAAGTTTGCATCATCGACTACCGCACCTGCCCCGACAACCGAGGACCCGGACAACGAGTCTTCCTTCCGAATGTGGAAGGTGGCCCTGGAGTTCTCCCACAAGACCGTCATCGTCCTGGGCTGCGGGGACAGCTATGTGCAGCTGTGCGCCCACCTGAAGGACCAGTTTCCCCGCAAACGTGGTGGCCCCCTACATCGACGGCGCCCTGCTGGACCGCCTCATCAACAAGGAGCACTTCTACGAGCTGTGCGACCAGCACGGCATCGACCACCCGGCCACCTTTATCTACGACGGCTCCATGGGCCACGACTTCACCCTGCCCTTCGGCCCCCCCTATGTGGCCAAGCCGGCCGACAGCGTGGCCTACTGGGAGCACGAATTCGAGGGGGTGAAGAAGGTCTTCATCTGTCAGACCTGGGAGGAGCTGCTCCATGCTCTGGACCTGGTGTACGCCTCCGGCTACCCCACCATATGGTGATCCAGGAGTTCATCCCCGGAGACGACAGCTACATGCGGGTGCTCACCAACTACTCCGACCGGGAGGGCCAGGTGAAGCTCATGTGCCTGGGCCACGTGCTGCTGGAGGAGCACTCCCCCCACGGCATCGGCAACCACGCCGTCATCCTCACCGAGTACGACGAGGCCCTTTCCCCCTGAAGATCAAACAGCTGCTGGAGGAGCTGCATTACACCGGCTTCTCCAACTTTGACATCAAGTACGACAGCCGGGACGGCAAGTACAAGCTCTTCGAGATCAACTGCCGCCAGGGGCGCAGCAATTACTACGTCACTGGCGCGGGATACAACATCGCCAAGCTGGGAAAATTCTTTCCAGCATATTTTCCCTCGAAAATGCGTCCCAAATCGGTCTTAGCATACCGGACGAAATAGCCCCTTTTGACCGCCAAAGCAACAATCCCAAAAACCAGCGAGAACGAGCGGCCACTGGGGGTCCAGCCATGTCAACTGTTTCTCGGGAGAAATGGGGACCCCTGCGGCGCCAAGGGCGCCCCCTAGAGAAGCCTGGGCAGTACCCACCTGGGTACCTGCCAAAGGGGATGGGGCCCATGAAAGCACAACAGGTGGCATCCTATCGTCCGTGGGGGATGGACCCCAGGCCACCAGGCCTTTTACCAGCGGATCATTGACCGCACCCAGGCCCCGACCAGGAGCACCTGCTGACATCTGGGCGACGCGAAGACCCCGACCGCACCGCCATCCTGGGTACCCCAGACCACCGAGGCGGTCTATGCCGCCCTCCTGGCCGGGGCCCGCCTGCTGGAGGAGTGCGGCGTGCACCGTGCTCGCCATCCCCTGCAACACCTCCCACTACTTTGCCGACCGGCATCCAGGCCCAGCTCCACATCCCCATCATCCACATGATTCGGGAGACGGTCCGCCATCCAGGCCATGGGGAAGAAGACCGTGGGCATCCTTGCCACCGACGGCACCATCCGCACCGGGATCTACCAAAAGGACTCACCGCCGCCGGCCTGGACCCCGCCCCTCCCTGCCGGAGAAGCTGCAGAAGACGGTGATGTCCATCATCTACGAGGAGATCAAACGGGGGGAGACGGGGCAGCCGGGAGAAATTCGGCCCAGGACGCCTGGCTCCGCCTCCGGCTGTGACTGCGCCATTCTGGGCTGCACCGAGCTGTCCGTCTTCCGTAGCTCCACAGCCTGCCCCCCTTACGTGGGACGCCATGGAGGTGCTGGCCGAGCTGGCCGTCGTCCGCTGCGGCAAACAGCTGCGCACCATCTAAGAAAACAGAGGGGGGTGCCCACCTCCCGCCGTTGGAACGTCCAGTAGAAATTGAAAATGGGGTATCCTCACCCTTTATCAACCCAGGAGGTTTGCTCTATGGATCTCACGCCCCACACCCTGGGCGAATATGCGCCCTGCTGGACTTCCCAGCTGGCCGCTCCTCTGCCCGAGGGGCTGGACCTGTCCCAGTCCGTCGCCCTGGTCTCCTGCGACAGCCAGGAGGTGGTCCCCGGCACCTCTTTCATGTGCAAGGGCGCCCACTTCAAGGAGGCCTTTTGTCCCAGTCCGCCAAGGAGGGGCGCAGTGGGGCCAGACCCCCTACCCTGCCGTGGATCTGCCCTGCATCCTGGTGTCCGACATGCGCCAGGTGATGGCCCCCCTGGCCGACCGGTACTACGGCCATCCCTCCGGGCTCCTGTCGGTCATCGGCATCACCGGCACCAAGGGCAAGTCCTCCACCGCCTACTATCCTGAAGTATATCCTGGACGAGTATATGGCCCGAGCAGGGCAGGCCGGAGAGCGGCATCATCTCCTCCATCGACACCTACGACGGCACGGAGCAGTTCGAGTCCCATCTCACCACCCCGGAGCCCCTGGAGCTGCAGCGGCACTTTGCCAACGCGGTGGGGGCGGGGATCCGGTATCTGACCATGGAGGTCTCCAGCCAGGCGCTGAAGTATCACCGCACCCTGTGTACCGACTTTGCCGCCGCCTGCTTCCTGAACATCGGCCTGGACCACATCTCCCCCATCGAGCACCCGGACTTTGAGGACTACTTCTCCTCCAAGCTGCGGATCTTCGCCCAGGCGGAGGTGGGGGTGCGTCAATCTGGACTGCGAACACGCCGGCCGGGTGCTGGCCGCCGCCCAGGCGGGCAGCCGCCAGGTCATCACCTTCTCCCAAAGGACCCGGAGGCGGACATCTATGCCTCCCAGGTGCGCAAGCGGGGCAACGACATCCTGTTCCGGGTGCGCACCCCCGGTTCTCCCGGGAATTCCGCCTGACCATGCCCGGACTGTTCAACGTGGAAAACGCCCTGGCCGCCATCGCGGTGTGCGAGGGGCTGAACATCCCGGAGCGGGCCGTCTATGTGGGGCTGATGAAGGCCCGGGTCCCCGGCCGCATGGAGGTGTACACCAATGCGGACAGCCACATCGTGGCCATCGTGGACTACGCCCACAACCGCATGTCCTTCGAGACCCTGTTCCGCTCCGTTCAAACGGAGTACCCCGGCCGCCGGGTGGTCACCGTGTTCGGCTGTCCGGGGAAAAAGGCCCTGACCGCCGGCGGGACCTGGGGGAGATCTCCGGCCGCTGCTCCGACCTGGTGGTGCTGACGGAGGAGGACTCCGGGGAGGAGGACACCCTGTCCATCTGCCGGGAGATCGCCTCCTATGTCGCGGCCCAGGGCTGCGACTACTCCATCGAGCCCAACCGGGGGGAGGGCCATCCGCCAGGCGGTGCTGGGCTGCCGGGAGCCCTCCGTCCTCCTCATCACCGGCAAAGGGGCGGAGACCCGCCAGAAGCGGGGCACCGAGTATATCGACACCCCCTCTGACGTGGACTATGTCCAGTCCTTTCTTCAGGAGTACGACGTGCGCCACGGCCTGGACGGCATGGAGAAGGTGCGCTCCCTGCTGTCCATTCTGCCCATCCTCAAGCGGGACGAGGGCGGACCGTTGTGGTGAAATACGGCGGCTCCGCCCTGGGGGCGGAGGCGGCCCACCGACACCACCCTCCAGGACGTGGCCGCCCTGCGCATGGCCGGGGTGCGGGTGGTGCTGGTCCACGGGGGCGGCAAGCACATCACCGCCCTGCTGGACAAGCTCCAGGTGCCCACCCGTTTCGAGAACGGCTACCGCTATACCGACCAGGCGGTGCTGGAGACGGCGGAAATGGCCCTCTCCGCCCAGGTAAACAAGGCCATCGTCTCCCGTCTGAGCCAGCTGGAGGTGTCTGCCGTGGGCCTGTCCGGCAAGGACGGCGGCCTGCTCACCGCTGTGGAGAAGGACCCGGCCCTGGGCCGGGTGGGGTCCATCACCCGGGTGGAGCCCCGTATCCTTCAGACCCTGCTGGACGGGGACTTTCTTCCGGTGGTCTCCCCCATCGCCGCGGGGAGGACGGGGCGGCCCTTCAACTGCAATGCCGACGACGCGGCCCGGGCGGTGGCGGCGAGGCTCTGGGGGCGGACAAGCTGATCTTCCTCACCGACACCGTCGGCAGGTGGTCCGGGCTTGGACCGGCGCAGGTTGGCACCTGCGAGGTGGTTTCCGCCCGACTCCCGGGCGGGGAGCCCGGCTTTCTCCGGAGAAAGCCGGAGGAAAAGGCCGGGGGCTTGCCCCCTGGACCCCCGGTTTATGACCCGCTCGTTCCCACTCGCTCGTTTTGGCGTTGGGTGCCACATTGTTCCGGTCGATGGACTATTTCGGCACCCATCTGCGTGCCCTGATTTGGGACGCTTTTTTTCGGGTAGGGCTGCACGACCCAGAGGCTTCCCCTTGGGGGAAGCTGTCACCAAAGTGACTGATGAGGGGGCGATCGACTTGCCCAACGGGGCAGGAGAAAAATTCCGTTGGGGCGACTGGCGAGAGCCTCTCAGACTTTCTACAAGGAAAGGTTGGGTACAGGGTCGCCCCCTCATCCGCCCCAGTGTGCGCACTGGGGCACCTTCCCTTCAAGGGGAAGGCTTTTCGGGGATGAGCCTGATTTGGAAACCTTCTTTCCCAAAAATGCTTTTCAGCATATTTTCCCTCGAAAATGCGTCCCAAATCGGTCTTAGCATACCGGAGAAAATAGCCCCTCAACCGTATCAAAGCCAACAATCCCCAAACCCAGCGAGTGGGAACGAGCGGCCATAAAATTTCCCGGGTCCAGGGGCTTGCCCCCGTTCTTTCCCCGACTTTCTTCAAAGAAAGTCAGGCTCCCCGGAGTCGGCGGGGCCCCAGGGGGGCGCCCCAAGGTGGCTTCAGGCCACCCACCCGAAGGGTACGCCCCTGGCCCCTCGGCCCACAAAATTTTCCATAGAATGGAGATTCCCTATGTGTTCCATCGAAACCCTCCCCAATGGGGTGCGCATCGTCACCGAGCGGATTGACACCGTCCGCTCCAGCGCCCTGGGGATTTGGATCGGTGGCGGCTCCCGGGAGGAGACCGCGGCGGTCCGGCGCGGCCCATTTCATGAGCACATGCTCTTCAAAGGCACCGCCACCCGCTCCGCCCAGGACATCGCCCGGGAGACCGACGCCATCGGCGGCCAGATGAACGCCTTCACCACCAAGGAGTGCACCTGCTTCTATGCCCGGGTACTGGACGAGCACCTGGCCCAGGCCACGGACATCCTCTGTGACATGGTCTACCACTCCGCCTTCGCCCAGTCCTCGGTGGAGACCGAGCGGGGGTCATCCTGGAGGAGATCGGCATGTACGAGGACACCCCCCCGACGACCTGTGCGCCGAAAGCTCTTCGGGGCGGTCTTTCAGGGCAGCCCCCTGGCCCGGCCCATCCTGGGGGTGCCGGAGACCCTGGCCACCATGACCGGGGACTCCCTCAAGGCCTACCACCACAGCCACTACCGGGGGGACAATACCGTGGTGGCCCTGGCGGGGGAGCTTTACCGAGGCCGACCTGGCCGACCTCCGCCAGCGGTTTTCCGCCCTGCCGGCGGGCCAGCCCCAGCCGGTGGTGCCGGCGAAGTACACCCCCGCCTTTGTGGCCACCCCCAAGCCCATTGAGCAGAACCACCTCACCCTGGCCTTCCCGGGGCTGGACTATAACTCCCCCGGCGGTTTGCCCTGCAGCTGCTCTCCTCCATTCTGGGGGGCGGGGTGTCCTCCCGGCTGTTCCAGCAGGTGCGGGAGCAGCAGGGGCTGTGCTACTCCATCTACTCCTACGGGGCGGGCCACGCGGACACCGGGGGTGTTCTGCATCTACACCGCCTTGAACCGCGACACCGAGGCCAAGGCCCTGGCCACCATCCGCCAGGTGGTGGACCAGCTCAGGACCAGGGCCCCACCCACGAGGAACTGGAGCGGGCCCGGGAGCAGTCCAAGGCCAACGTGATCATGGGCCTGGAGTCCACCCAGGCCCGGATGAGCCACGCCGGCCGGTCCCTCCTCTTCTCCGGGAGATCCTCTCCCCAGAGGCCATCCTGGCGGCTTACGACGCCGTCACCCGGGAGGATGTGATGGCCCTGGCCCGGGACCTCTTCCAGTGGGACCAGGCCTCCCTGTCCGCCGTGGGCCAGGTTCGCTCCGCAGAGGCGTACCGGGCCCTGGTGCTGGGGCGTGAGCCTGCACCGAAAGAAAAAGAACGACCTCTTTGGCGGCGGGCCAAAGGGGTCGTTTTTGTTGGGGCTCGGTTCCAGGCGTGGGGCCGGGGCCCTCTGCCGTGTCGGCAGGCGGTTCCGTTTGGACCATCGCAGGGTGGGCCCTGCGAGGTTGGGCCGGGGGCCCCAGAACCGCCGGTAGGGCGTACCCCTACGGGTAGTCGGGGGCTCTTACGAGGCCTCGGGGCGCGGCGCCCCGTTGCCCGCCCGCCCGGCAGGGGCCCCATTTCTCCCGAGAAATGGGGGAAAGAGGCCGGGGGCAAGCCCCTGGACCCCCTTTTTCTATGCCCACTCACTCCCGCTCGTTCCCCTTTTGCGTTGGGAGGCGGCAGGGGACGATATACAGGCTCTTACGATGCCCTTTTCTGGCCCCTGATTTGGGGACTTTCTTTTTTGGGAAATTTTTTGGAGCAGATTTTTTGCGAGAAAATCCTACTCCAAATTTCTATACCCGAAAAGAAAGAATCCAGATCAGGGTACGACGAAAGACCGAAATAGTCCCACAATCGTGGCAATGTGGCACAGAGCCAAAAGCAGAACGAGCGGAGCGAGTGGCCTTAAAAAAAGGGGGGCAGGGGGACCTCCCCGCGACTCTTTGTCCGGGCTTTCTCTTAGAAAGCCTGGATCCCGCCCGGACCGGGCAGGAAGGACCACCTGCAGGTGCTAACCTGCGAGGGTCCCAAAGGACCCACCTGCCGACAGCAAACCCGGCCCGCTGGGAGGGCAACTTGGACATGTTTAGGAGGGGGACGCCTCACCGCCCTCTCCGCAGGCGGCGGATATCCTCTCCCAGGAACCCCTAGGCAGAGGTACTCCCCTGGAGCCGGGAGGCCACCTGGGCCGAGTACCGCTGGCGGATGCCCTCGGGGTCTAAGTTGGAGGAGATCACCGTGTGCTTCCCATCGATGAGCCGGGTGTTCACCACCTGGTACAGGGCGGCCTGGACGAAGGGGAGGTAAACTCGCTGCCCAGGTCATCCAGGATCAGCAGGTCGCAGGCCAGGTAGCGGCAGGGTGTCCTCCCCGGCCTGGCGGGCCTCCTCCCCCAGCGGAGGAACTTCTTTCCTCAAACCGGGCAAAGACGTTGGCGGCGGTGTCGTAGACCACGGAGCACCCTTTCTCTGCCACCGTCCGGGCGATGCAGGCCGACAGGAAGGTCTTCCCCAGCCCCTGGGGCCCCGTAGTAGAGGAAGAGGTTCCGGTGTGGGGGTACTGGGGAACCCCTCCCCATACTGCCGGCAGACCCGGAGGATGAGGGCCATGGCCTCCCGGGGGGAGCGGCCGTACTGGGGGTCCACCTGGTCGCTGTAGTAGTCCAGGCGGAAGGTTTGGAAGGACTGGTCCCCCAGGTCCAGCAGGGAGGAGAGTTCGGCGATCTGCTCCTGGCGGCAGAGGTCCCCCAGGCAGGAGCACATGGCCGCCCCCTTCCAGCCCCGGTCGCCGCACAGGGGCAGAGGGGGTGTCCTCCAGGGCGTCGGCGGGGTAGCCGGCCTGGGTGAGGAGGGCCCCGCTCCTCCTCCTGGAGGGCCAGGTTCTCCCGGCGGAGGGCGGCCAGGGCGCCCTCCTGGTTGGCACCCTGGCGGAGGGCGGCCGCCAGGATCCGGGGGCGGTTTGGCGCAGGCGGCGGTCGATCTCCGCCGTCCGGGGCAGGGCCCTGGTGGATGGCGGCCTGCTGCTGGGCCTGCTGGCGGCGGTGGGCCTCCTGGGCCTGCTTGAGCCGGGCCTCTGCCCGGGCGAGGATGGTTGGGCTGTAGGACATGGGTCAGCCCTCCTTTTCTGGGGTCGCCCCCCGGCGGGTTGGAGTTCCTGGAACATCCGGTCCACGTCCTCCCGGGAGACCACCCCTGCCGTCCCGGTCCAGGGGCGGGGCCGGCGGCGGGCCGGGGCTTGGCGTAGGCGGGGCGGTGGGAGCGGTCGTAGGCCTCCACCGCCTCCACGGTGGTCAGGCCCTTGGCCTGCCAGCGGTTGAGGATGCCGTTCATGTAGCTCCACTTGAAGCTCTGCAGATGGTAGATGGTCCGGTCCGGGCCAGGAGGAGGAGGTCGTCGGGAAAGCCCTTCTGGATCCACTGGTCCAGGTACTCCGCCTCCTTGGCCACCGGGGCGCGGCTCTCCCCGAAGAGGAGCTGGATGAGCTCCGTGCCCCGCTGGTTGAGCCGGGTGAGGCGGCGGAGGTGGGCGTCGGCGGCCTCCAGGGTGTCAATCCCTGCCTTCTGCCACTTGTAGGCCTCCCGGCGGATCTGGGGGAGGGTGGGCTTCCGGCCGGGGCCCTTGGCCTTGGCCTGCTCCACGCACCAGCCGGTGAGGGTGGCAGCACACCTCCGGGGGCAGAGCGAGAAAGTCGTACAGGGTGTAGAGGATTTTCAGGTCAGAGGGGAGAGGACCTTCCCCAGCAGGCTGCTCCACCGCAGGGACCAGGTCCCGGAAGCCCTTCCGGTCCTGGAGGGCCTGGGCGATGTCCTGGGAGGTGTACTCCGGCGGGCGGTCGTCCTCCAGCTTCTGGGGGACGGGGGGAGGACCGCGGCGTCCGAGGGGGGCAGGCCCAGCTGGATGAGGGTGTTCTTGGCCCCCTCCACCTTCTCCGGGCCCCAGGGAAGGGCCCCCGCTGTTCCCCCGGCGGCCAGGACCAGGTAGAGCAGGGCGGCGTCTCCGTCGCCCTGCCGGGCCAGCTTATCCACCGCGGCCCGGTGGAGGGAGAGGATATTTCCAGGAAAGAGCAGGTCTTGGGCCATAGGCACCTCCAGATAGGAATGGGGAGAAAGGGACAGGGTTTTCCCCTATTTTACAGGAAATTCCCCGGCAACGCAAGCCGGGCCCGGGGCAGGGCAGGGCGGCTTCCGAGCACTGGAAGTTAGCCTTGCCTTCCTGCGTGGGGCTGTGGTATAATCACCCAAACATGTGCAGGCGGTGCAGAGACCGCCGGGTCACCCAGGTGACAGTGGATGCTCCCACGGGCCAGGCAGAGGCAACTGGCCTGGGGTTCTTTTTTCTCCGGCACCGGGGTGGGGAAGGGCACATAGCATGGAACAAGAAAAGACGTGAGAGGTGAGGGGACCATGACAAAACTGCTGCTGCGGCTGTTCGTGAAGGACGCCCAGAACCCGGACTCCCCGCCGTCCGCCTGGCGGTGGGAAAGCTGGCGGGGTGGTGGGCATCCTGTGCAACGCCCTGCTGTGCCTGGGCAAGGTGCTGGCAGGGGGTGTTCTCCGGGTCGGTGGCCCTTGTGGCCGACAGGGGTGAACAACCTCTCGGACGCGGCCTCCTCGGTGGTGACCCTGCTGGGGTTCCGCATGGCCCAGCGACCGGCGGATGCCGACCACCCCTACGGCCACGCCCGGTATGAATACATCTCCGGCCTGGTGGTGGCCGCGTTGATCCTGGTGATCGGGGCGGACCTGGCCCAGTCCTCGGTGGGGAAGATCCTCCACCCCCAGCCGGTGGACACTTCGCCGGTGGTCTTTGGGGTGCTCATCGTCGCGATTCTGGGGAAGCTGTGGATGTCCCGGTTCTTTGCCGGGTTGGGCCGGCACATCCAGTCCACCACCCTCCAGGCCACCTCGGTGGACAGCCGGAACGATGTGATCTCCTCCGCCGCCGTCCTGGCCGGGCTGCCTGGTGGAGCATTTTGCCCACCTCACGGTGGACGGATACGTGGGCCTGGCGGTGGCGGTGTTCATCCTCTGGTCGGGGGTGGGCATCGCCCGGGAGACCATCTCCCCTCTCCTGGGCCAGGGGGCGGACCGGGGGCTGGCGGAGAAGATCAGCGCCCTGATCCTCTCCCACGAAAAAGGTCCTGGGCCTCCACGACCTGCTGGTCCACGACTACGGCCCCGGCCAGTGCTTCGCCTCGGTCCATGTGGAGATGAGCGCCCAGGAGGACCCCCTGGCCTGCCACGACCTCATCGATGAGATCGAGTGCCAGGTGCTGGAGGCGCTCCACGTCCACCTGGTGATCCACTACGACCCGGTGGTGGAGGACGACGCGGGAGTGGAATGCCATGCGCCAGGCGGTGGAGGAGGCGGTGGCCGCCGTCAGCCCCCGGCTGTCGGTCCACGACTTCCGCCTGGTCCGGGGGGCCAAGCAGACCAAGATGGTCTTTGACCTGGCGGTGCCCCTATGACATGACCGACCAGCGGCCGGCCCTGAAAAAAAAGATTGAGGAGGCCCTGGCCCAGCAGCACGGGGAATACCTCACCGTCATCCGCCTGGACGGGAAGGCCTGATCCCAAGGCGGCGGGGGGCAGCAAACCCTTGACATCCCCGGAGAATGGGCTTATGATAAAGGGTAATCTTTTTACGGATTTCGGGCGGTTTTCCCCGTTTTCCAGGACCTCCGACGGGCTGGAGGGATGTGAGCACGCGGTGTTCGAGATCCTCTCCAACGCCATCGACGAGGCCCGGGAGGGCTACGGCAGGGAGATCATCCTCACCCGCTTCCGGGATGGGAGAATCCAGGTGGAGGACCTGGTCCGGGGCTGCCCGCGTGGACTGGAACGAGAAGGAGCAGAAGTACAACTGGGAGTTGGTGTACTGCGAGCTTTACGCCGGTGGCAAGTATGACAACAGCTAGGGCGACAACTACGAGTTCTCCCTGGGCCTGAACGGTCTGGGCTCCTGCGCCACCCAGTATGCCAGCCGCTTCATGGACGTGACCGTCTGCCGGGACGGCAAGCGGTACGACCCTCCACTTTGAAAAAGGGCAGCCGGTGGGGCGAGATGCAGGTGGCCCCCGCCGACCGGAAAAGACGGGCACCACCATCCGCTGGCTGCCCGACCTGGAGGTGTTCACCGACATCGACATCCCCGCGGAATACTTTTTCACCGACGTCCTGCACCGCCAGGCGGTGGTGAACGCCGGCATCGCCTTCTTCCTGGTTCCGGGACCAGGGGGAGAAGGGCTTTTGCCGAGACCGTCTTTGCCTACGAAAACGGCATCGGACTACCTGGCCGAGTTGGCGGGGGACGACCCCCCACCCCCCGGTCCAGTTCTGGTCAGGCGGAGCGGACCGGGCCGGGACCGGGCGGACAAGCCGGAATACAAGGTGAAGCTTTCTGCCGCCTGCTGCTTTTCCAACAAGGTGCAGCATCATTGAGCATTACCACAACTCCTCCTGGCTGGAACACGGCGGCGCGCCGGAAAAGGCCAAGAGCTCGGCCTTTGTCTCCGCAGTGGACAAGTATCTGCGGGACAGAACAAATATCAGAAGAACGAGAGCAAGATCACATGGGCAGGACATCGCAGGACTGCCTGATTTTTGTGTCCAACAACTTCTCCACCCAGACCAGCTACGAAAACCAGACGAAGAAGGCCATCACCAACAAGTTTATCCAGGAGGCCATGTCGGAGTTCCTCCGCTGCAACCTGGAGATCTACTTTATTGAAAATCCATTTGACGCCGAGAAGATCGGCGAGCAGGTGCTGATGAACAAGCGCAGCCGGGAAAGTGCGGAAAAGCAGCGGCTGAATATCAAGAAGAAGCTCTCTGGCACCATTGACATCTCCAACCGGGTCCAGAAGTTCGTGGACTGCCGCACCAAGGACGTGGACAAGCGGGAGATCTACATCGTGGAGGGCGACAGCGCATTGGGCAGCGTGAAGCTCTCCCGGGACGCGGAGTATCAGGGCATCATGCCCGTCCGGGGCAAGATCCTGAACTGCCTCAAGGCGGACTATGCCCGGATCTTCAAAAGCGAGATCATCACGGATCTCTCCGGGTCATGGGCTGCGGAGTGGAGGTGCAGGACAAGCACGTGAAGGACGTGGCCTCCTTTGACCTGGATAGCCTGCGGTGGAACAAGGTGGTCATCTGTACCGATGCCGATGTGGACGGCTTCCAGATCCGTACCCTGGTGCTGACCATGCTCTACCGCCTGACGCCCACCCTGATCCGGAAGGGCTACGTGTACATCGCGGAGACGCCGCTCTTTGAGGTCAACTGCGGCGACAAGACATGGTTTGCCTATTCCGACAAGGAAAAGGCGGATATCGTCAAGTCGCTGGAGGGGAAAAATACAATGATCGACCGCTCCAAGGGCCTTGGGAAAACGATCCGGACATGATGTGGCTGACCACTATGTCGCCGGAGACGCGGCGGCTCATCCGGGTCCTGCCGGAGGACGCCGCCACCGCCCAGGTCTTTGACCTGCTCCTGGGGGAGAATGCCCAGGGGCGGAAAAGACCATATCGCGGTCAACGGCTACAAATATTTGGACCTGGCAGACATTTCGTGAATGTCCGCCAGGCCCCTTCCCCTTGAAAGGAGACCCTTATGGACCATCGACAAGCGAAAAAACCGGCTTGACCATCATTGTCTGCGGCTTGCTGTCTTGGTCATCCTGAGCTCTGGGTGGGCCTGGCCATGGCTGCCCTGTTCTTGCGGATCTTCTGGGGGACGGTGCCCCCACTGCAAGTATCAGGTGCCCACCAGCTGGACAGCCAGTGCCCCCGGTGCCACGGGTCGCCCCTATGAACCGCCGGAGGGGCGTCCCGGCTGGATAGGCAAACCACGCATTGCACGCAGTTTCCCCTCCCCAAAGTCTGTATCTTTGCGTTTATGCTTTTCAAAACCATTACAAGCTCAGGCTTTTCTGAGCCATCAAGGACAAGAACGGAAGGTTTTACTATGCCGAAAGAGACAACCAACGGACCGGGTCAAGAAACCCCCCGACGTTATCGGGGCCTCCGCGGCGGTGGTGGAGCAGCCCATCACCGACACGCTGGAAACCAACTACATGCCCTACGCCATGAGCGTGATCGTCTCCCGGGCCATCCCGGAGATCGACGGCTTCAAGCCCTCTCACCGCAAGCTCCTCTACACCATGTACAAGATGAAGCTGCTCACCGGGGGGCGGACCAAGTCGGCCAACGTGGTGGGGGCCACCATGAAGCCTGAACCCCCACGGGGACGCGGCCATCTATGAGACCATGGTCCGCCTGTCCAAGGGCTACGGCGCCCTCCTCCACCCCCGGTGGACTCCAAGGGCAACTTCGGCAAGGTCTATTCCCGGGACATGGCCTACGCCGCCTCCCGCTACACCGAGGCCAAGCTGGACGGGATCTGCGAAGAGCTCTTCCGGGACATCGACAAGGACGTGGTGGACTTTGTCCCCAACTACGACAACACTGAAGACCGAGCCCCTCCTGCTGCCCACCTCCTTCCCCAACATTCTGGTCTCGGCCAACATGGGCATCGCCGTGGGAATGGCCTCCAACCTCTGCGGGTTTAACCTGGCGGAGGTGTGCGACACGGGGCCATCGCCCGGATCCGCCACCCGGAGAGCGACCTGCTGGACACCATCCTGGCCCCGGACTTTCCCACCGGGGGCCAGCTGCTCTACGACCGGAAGGAGCTGGCGGCCATCTATGCCACCGGCCGGGGGTCCTTCAAGGTCCGGGCCAAGTGGCGGTATGTGAAGGCGGACAACCTCATCGAGGTCTACGAGATCCCCTACACCACCACGGTGGAGGCCATCCTGGACAAGGTGGCCGAGCTCATCAAGGCCGGCAAGCTCCGGGAAGTGGCCGACATGCGGGACGAGACCGACCTGTCCGGCCTGAAGCTGGCCATCGACCTGAAACGGGGCACCGACCCGGAGAAGCTCATGCAGAAGCTCTTCCGCCACCCCCTCCAGGACTCCTTCGCCTGCAACTTCAACGTCCTGGTGGACGGGATGCCCAAGGTCATGGGGTGGGGGAGATCCTGGACCGGTGGACCGCCTGGCGGTCCGACTGCGTCCGCCGGGGGCCCAGTTTACCCTCCAGCAGAAGGAGGAGAAGCTCCACCTCCTCCAGGGCCTGGGGGCCATTCTGCTGGACATCGACCGGGCCATCGCCATCATCCGGGAAACCGAGCAGGACGCCATGGTGGTGCCCAACCTCATGGCGGGCTTCCAGCTGGACCGGGCCCAGGCGGAGTACGTGGCGGACATCCGCCTGCGGAACATCAACAAGGAATACATCCTCAAGCGCACCGCCGAGACCCAGCGGCTGGAGGCCGACATCGCCGATCTGCGGGACCTCATCGAAAAGCCCGCCCGGATCCGAAAGGAGATCATCCGCCAGCTGGAAGGGGTGAAGAAGAAGTACGGCACCCCCGGCACACCGAGATCCTCCCCGTGGACCAACTGGTGGAGACCGCCCCGGCGGAGGACGACCCTGCCGGTGGCGCCGGTCCACCTCTTCCTCTCCCGGGAGGGTATTTTAAAAGATCTCCCCCAGTCCCTGCGGATGTCCGGAGAGCAGAAGTTCAAGGAAGGGGACGGCCCGCCTTCCACTGGGAGGCCGACACCGGGGCGGAGCTCCTCCTCTTCACCAACCGGCGGCAGTGCTACAAGACCTTCGTCCGGGACTTCGACGACACCAAGGCCAGCGTCCTGGGGGACTACCTCCCCGCCAAGCTGGAGATGGAGGAGGGGGGAGGCCATCCTCTGGGCCTGCCTGGCAGGGGACTACACCGGCCACCTCCTCTTCTTCTTTGAAAACGGCAAGGCCGCCAAGGTCCCCTGGCCAGCTACCAGACGGTAACCCGCCGGAAGAAGCTCACCGGGGCTTACTCCGACAAGAGCCCCTTGAAGGACGTCCTCTTCCTGCCGGAAGGGCAGGAGGAAGAGGTGGTCCTCTACTCCACCGAGGGCCGGGCCCTGCTGCTGCAGACCGACGGCATCCCGGTCAAGACCACCCGGTCCACCCAAGGGGTCCAGGTGATGACCTTGAAAAAGACCAACACCGTGGACCACGCCGCCCCCCTGGCCCAGACGGCCATCGTGAACCAGGCCCGCTACCGGGCCCGGAGCCTCCCGGCCGCGGGGGCGCTGCTGAAGCCGGAGGATCGGGGGGAGACGCAGATCTCCTTGCTGTAAGAATTTTGGGAGGGGCGAGCAGGGGTTTGTGCTTCGTTCGGGGCGGCAGAGTACGGGGGGGTCAGATAGTCTGCTTGGTGTGAGGCCCCTCCCAAAATTGGGGGGGATGCGGCCAGCGCGAGCTGCGGGCACACTGGCGGCTGAGAAGTATGTTTTGGCCGGCGGAGCCGGTCAAAACATGATTTTATCCTTTTCCGCCGGCTGCGGCCGGCGGAACTCTGCGAGGCGTGCCCTGCCGGGCGAGTCCGTTGGACGGAAGGGGATTGGATACCCTGCAGGGGATTTCCCATCCCAAAGCCTTCCCCTCGGGGGAAGGTGGGCCGGCGAAGCCGGGTCGGATGAGGGGGGCGATTTGGTACCCAACCTTTCCTTGTAGAAAAGGAGGGTTACTGACGGTCGCCGGACGGGCTTCTTCTCCTGCCCCGTTGGGCAGCCCGGTCGCCCCTCATCAGTCACCTTCGGTGACAGCTTCCCCCCAAGGGGAAGCCTCTGGGTTGTGCGGCCCTACGCGAAAAAGCGTCCCAAATCAGGGCACGTAGATGGGGTACGAAACAGCCCCTCTACCGGAACAATGTGCCACCACCGCCAAAACGAGCGAGTGGCAACGAGCGGGCCATAAAAAAAGGGGGGTCCAGGGGGCTTGCCCCCCGCGACTCTTCTTCCGGCTTTCTCCGGAGAAAGCCGGGCTCCCCGCCCGGAGGTCGGGCGGAAACCCACGTCGCAGGTCTGGACCTGCGACGGTCCCAACGGAACCGCCTGCCGACCACAGGCCCCCGCCCTCACCAGGAGAATTTCCCCGCCCGCAGGCGGGGGAAAGAAAGGATGCAATCATGTTTTGACCGGCTTTGCCGGGCAAAACATACTGCTCAGCCGCCAGTGTGCCCGCAGGGCGCGCGCGCGGCTCGCATCCCCCAATTCTGGGAGGGGTTCTATAGCCAGGCAGAACACCCACCGCCCCCGTACACTGCCCTGCCGAACGAAGCGCAAACCCCGCTTGCCCCTCCCAAAATTCTATCTGTAAGGAGTGGTTTCGCCATGAAAACACCCCCCGGGTCCTGGGCCTGGCGCTGGCCTTGTCCCTGGCCCTGCCCCTCACCGGTCTGCGGGTCCATGCTGGAGCGCGGCTACGCCTCCGTGACCCCCATACCCAATTTTATGACGAGTCCGCCATCACCTCCACCCTGGGGGCAGGGAGAACTACCAGGGCCTGGTGAGCGCCCTGCTCCACCTGGTGGAGGAGGGGGAGGAGACCGGGGTGATCCGGCTGTACCAGTACAGCGGCGTCACCGGCTCCGCCGCCAGCGACGTGGACCAGGCCTGCCAGGAGGCCACCCGGGAGGACCCCCCTGGGGCCTACGCCGTGGATTACATCCGCTACGACGTCCAGCAGACCGCGTCCTACTATGAGGTGGACGTCTCCCTCACCTATCGGGTGGCGCCGGAGGAGCTGTCCCAGGTGATCTCCGTCACCGCCAGCACCGCCGTGGCCGGGGAGCTGCAGGACCTGCTCCCCCACCGGCCTCAGAAGGTGATCTTCCGCATCGGCTACTTCACCGCCGAGGACAGCGCGGAGACCCTCCGCCAGGCGGTGGAGGAGGCCTACGATGCCCAGACCATCGCCCTGCCGCCCCCTGGAGGAGATCACCGTGAACCTCTACCCCGACAGCGCGCCAGCGGCGGGTGGCGGAGATCCTCCTCACCTGGGGGAGGGGACCACCTCCGTTCCGCAAAATTTTTTGGGGACTTTAGAAAATTCCCCTTGACACTCCTGCGGCAATGTGATAATATATCTCTTGCTGATGCGAGTGTAGCTCATCTGGTAGAGCGCCACCTTGCCAAGGTGGAGGTAGCGAGTTCGAGCCTCGTCACTCGCTCCAAAAAAGAGGACGTCCGGTAGGACGTCCTCTTTTTGGTGACCTGCGGCCTATTGGACATGCTCGGGCGGGTGAATCCGCCCTGCGCCAAGGTTTTGGGGCGTTGCCCCAAAACGCTTGTGACGGCGTACCCACGCCGTCCCGCTGACGCGGGTCCCAGGCGATGCGTGGGCAGGGGAGGCTCGAATTCGCTGCCTCCACCCAAATCCGCGGTGTAGCCGCGGATTTTTCAATCCAGGAGGTAGGAGGTCCCCAGGAAAGCATAGCTTTCCTGGGGACTTGGGGGCGAGTTCGAGCCTCGTCACTCGCTCCAAAAAAAGAAGGACATCCATTTGGATGTCCTTCTTTTTTGGTGACCTGCGGCCCATTGGACCTGCTCGGGCGGAGTGAATCCGCCCTGCGCCAAGGTTTTGGGGCGTTGCCCCAAAACGCTTGTGGCGGCGTACCCACGCCGTCCCGCTGGCGCGGGTCCCAGGCGATGCGTGGGTGGGGCTCGAACTCGCCGCCTCCACCCAAATCCGCGGTGTAGCCGCGGATTTTCCAATCCAGGAGGTAGGGGTCCCCAGGAAAGCATAGCTTTCCTGGGGCCTTGGGGGCGAGGGGATTGGACCTGCTCGGGGCAAGTGAATTGCCCCTGCGCCGAGGGTTTGGGCAGCGCCCAAAACCCTCGGGACGGCGTCCCCCGACGCCGCCGGCCCCGGTGGGCCGGTTTTTGGATGTTCTGGTCGAAGCGCGCATGAAGTCCCGCTGATGCGGGTCCCTGGTGGTGTCAGGTTGGAGGGATAGGATCCCCGTAGTGATGTAGCTGGGTTGGTTTGCTCCGTGGCATGTCCGCGGGGTTTTTCTATTTTTTGGGGAGTGAGGCCTTGGTACCGCGCCGTCAGTTTGGCCAGGAGGCTGCCCATGGGGAGGGGGGAAGGCGTAGCAGAGCAGGGTCTGCACCTTCTGGAGAAGGCTGTGGCACAGGAGGAACCGGGGAGAAGAGCCGCCGGGCCAGGCCCCTGGCCCACGGTCTCCGGGTCGGCCATCATCTCCGGGGGACGGGGAGGGGGGCAGAGGACTGGGTCCGGGTGAGGGGCGGGTGGATCAAGTGGAAGGTCACCCCGTCCCCGGCGTACTCCAGGTTCAGGCACTTGGCCAGGGCCTCCAGGGCCCCCCTTGGTGGAGGCGTAGGCGGACAGCCCGGGGAACCCCGTGATCCCCACCCCGGAGCTGGTGAAGATCACCCGGCCCCGGCCCTGGGCCCGGAGGGCGGGCCCCACGCACCGTACCAGCTGGAGGGCCCCGTAGTAGTTGGTGGCAAAGGCCGCCTGGACCTGGCCCAGGTCCAGGTCCTCCACCCCCCGAAGGGGCAGCAGCAGGCGTTGTGGATGACCACCTCTGGGGTGCCCTGCCAGGCCTGGGCGGCAGCCACCGCCGCCTGGAGGGCTTCCCCTGGCGGACGTCCACGGGGTAGTAGGCCAGCTGGGTGGGGAAGGTGTTCTGGAGGGCGGCCAGGTGGTGGGTCTCCCAGTCCAGCACCGCCACCTGGTGGCCCTGGCGGAGGAGGGCGACCGTCAGGTGGTACCCGATGCCCTGGTTGGCCCCGGTGATCAGGATGGCTGCCATGCGTCCGTCCCCTTTTTCCTGGAAAAACCGCTGGACGTGGCGGTAGGCGGCCTGGCGGAAGGCCGCCTTTCCCGCCTCCGACAGGGGGCCCTGGAACAGCCACCGCTGGGCAAAGAGATGGATGGGGCCGTAGAAGGCCACCGCCAGATCCTCCCCGGTGGCGGGGTGGAGCAGGCCCAGGTCCACCAGGGCGGTGAACATCCGGCCCTGGAAGGCCAGGGGACCCGGAACATCCAGCGCTCATAGATCTCCCCCAGGTCGGGGTTGTGGAACTGCTCCATCTGGAGCAGCCGGAGGACCTGGTTGCAGAAGGGGTCCATGAGGTACCCCTCAAAGAAGGCCTGGCAGACCATCCGGTAGGAGACCTGCCCCAGGGGCCCTGCTGATCCCCCAGGGCCTGCTCCAGCTGGGCCATGCCCTCCGCGGCCCGGTTCTCAAAGTGGGAGAGCAGGGTGGTGAGGATGGCCTGCTTGCTGGGGAAGTGGTAGTACAGGGAGCTCTCCTTGATCCCCACCTGCTTGCAGATGTCCCGGACGGACACCCCGTCGTACCCCTGGGCGAACAGGGCCAGGGCGGTGGCGGTGATTTTTCTCCTTGGTGGATGCCATGGCATCCCCTCCTCTCGCGGTGGTCTGGGTCTATTATACCTAACAACTGTTAGGTTTGCAAGAGGAGGGCCCCTTTTTCCCAGGGGAGGTTGTCAGGGGGCCCTGGAGGCGCTCCGGCGGGGCCCCCAGGAGGAGGAGGGGTCCCCGCCCAGGCCAGCAGGGCCAGGGGGTCGGCCCGGCCCTGGGGGGCCAGGGGGATCTCCTGGGGCTCCCGGCACACGCCCCCCAGGGTGACCAGCTCCCGCTGGAGGGCCAGGCACAGGGTGTCCTGGGCCAGGCTGGAGAAGGTGAGGGTGTCCCGGCGGGTCAGGCCGTAGCTCACCACCCAGGCCGCCAGGATCCCCCCCCAAGGCCAGGGGGCCAGGTGCCCCGGCAAGCAGGGCCCGGCACGGGGCCGGGTTTGGGGAGGGCGGCCAGGTCCGGGGCGGCCACCACCAGGTCCGCCCGCTGTGCCCCCCGGTCCCAGGCGGAGGCACCCCCCCTGCCTCCCCGGCAGACGGGCCTGGAGGAAGCGGGCAAACCCCGCCCCTGGGCCCAAAGTTCCACGGTATACAATCCGATCCCTCCTTTTTGTCCCCTTAGTATGGGGGGATGGGGGAGATTTATGCGCTTTCCCCGCCTTCCCCTGGGAAAGGGGAGAAAACCGGGGAAAAAAGCCGCCCTGGGGTGAAATTTTGCTTTTCAACTTCCCTCCGTGTGGTATACTCTAAACTGTATTCGAATGGGTTGGCCTCTGGGCTGCCCGCACCTGTATTTGTATGTGAAAAAAAGGAGCGATTTACCATGGAACTGGAAACCGTACTGTACCGCGTTGAGGGAATGTCGGCATCGTCAGCCTCAACCGCACCAAGGCTCTGAACGCCATGAGCAAGCAGATTTTCGTGGATCTCACCACCGCCTTCGACGCCGCCGAGAAGGACGACAATGTCCGCGCGTGGTGGTCAACGCCGAGGGCCGCGCCTTCTGCGCCGGCGGCGACATCCCCGAGATGAAGGGCCTGGACAACCCCGAGGCTGTCTTCGACTTCTACAACGTGGCTGGCATCTTCATGAAGAAGATGATCAACTTCGTCAAGCCCACCATCACCGTGGCCCATGGCGCCATCGCTGGTGCCGGCACCTCCCTGCCGCTGGCCGGCGACATCGCCCTGGTCTCTGACGACGCTATGTTCATGGTGGCCTTCGGCGCCGTGGGCCTGATCCCCGACTGCGCCGGCCACTGGCTGCTGCCCCGGGCTTGCGGCCTGAACATGGCCAAGGAGCTCATGATGACCCAGCGCGCTGTGAAGGCTCCCGAGATGAAGGAGCTGGGCCTGTGCAACCACGTCTATCCCAAGGATCAGCTGATGGACGAGGCCATGAAGCTGGCCAACAAGATCGCCAAGGGAACTCTACGAAAAGATCACCGGCGAGAAGTTCGCCGAGGCTTTCCTGACACCCGGGCCATTCTGAACCGGATCGAGAAGAATGTCTCCCGAGTGTCTGAAAGGGCTGAAATAGAACGGTCCGATCTCCTCCTGAAAGCCTAAAAGCGGCAAATCGACTTTGCCGGCTTTTTTTGTTACCCGATTTTCGGGAGGGCGCGGCCTGGGTTGCGCAGCGAGCGATGCGGATTTCGCTATAATTTTGTTCTGGTTAAATCATGAACGAGTATGGCTAGTGTAAAAGTGAAATTCCGGCCGTCCACCGTCGACGGCAAGGAGGGCCGATCTATTTTCAGGTCATTCAGAATCGGGTTACCAGGCAGCTCCGGACCGATTACCGCATTTTCAGGATGAGTGGCTCTCCGAAACGCATTCTGCTGGCAAGCCCTTCGGGAGCCCGGCACAACACCTCCTCACCCTGCACAAACAGGTCGACTGGGATCTGAAACGCCTGGAAAAAACTCATCCATCGACTGAATGCCCGGA
>VOFC01001112.1_pt1 | contig 22000 bp, 29 predicted proteins | sample 5384161 | NCBI WGS metagenome assembly VOFC01 (sample SAMN12384722, study PRJNA508395) | human gut metagenome | isolation source: healthy gut B | host: Homo sapiens | reverse complement strand
AAAAGCAACACGGGAACAGTTGGCAGAATCAAAACGTCAATTTGAAGAAAAATAATCGTGCTTTTGTTACTGTAACCTTTGAAACAATACGAGGCAGCCTCCTTGTTCTAAATATACATAACCATGGACATCAGGTTGCCAATAATGTTTCTGTGAAAATCAATCCAGAGTTTATTGCCAATGTGCCGGATAAAGAGTATTTAGTAAAATTGTGTGAATCCTCGTTCACTTTGGGCGTTGATAAAAAGTTGGTTTGTGTGTTTTGGAGGTACTCCGGAATTAGGGGGAAATAAGTAATATTCCGTTGAAAATTACCATTTGCTACTCGGATATCTTTTCCACCTACTCAGAGTCCACAACGATAGACCTTAAACAGTATCTTTGGTCAATAATATATGATTCACCTACTGAAGATACTTATCAAGAAATGAAAAAATGACAAAAAGCATTCAATCAATGGATAAGTCCATTCAAAAGTTACAAAAAAGAATGGATGCTTTTGATTCGAATAGAGGAGAAGTATCGAATGAGTGAACAAACATCAGCAATCGTATCAAAGGTTTGGGGATGTGCAATCCGCTCCGGGATGACGGTGTTTCCTACGGAGATTATCTGGAACAGCTTACCTACCTTATCTTTCTGAAAATGTCCGATGAGTATTCCAAGCCGCCCTACAAAAAAGAAACAGGGATTCCTGCCGGATACACATGGTTGGACATGAACACCCTCAAGGGTGCGGAACTGGAGGAACAATATAAATCCACGCTGGAGGAACTGGGCAAACAAGGCGGTATTCTCGGTAAAATCTTCAAAGGCGCAAGTAATAAAATCAGCAGTGCCGCCATTCTGTACCGTGTAGTGCAAATGATTGACAACGAAAAATGGGTGGCAATGTCCTCCGATGTCAAAGGTGAAATCTATGAAGGTTTGCTGCAGAAGAATGCGGAAGATATCAAGAGCGGTGCAGGTCAGTATTTTACCCCTCGTCCGCTGATTCATGCAATGGTGAAATGTATCCGACCGGAGCCTATGAAAACCATCGCAGACCCCTGTTGTGGTTCCGGAGGATTTTTTCTCGCTTCGCAGTCGTTCGTTGCCGATCCGGAGAACTATTCCCTTGACCGGGAGCAGAAAGAGTTTCTGAAAAACGAAACCTTCTACGGCAACGAAATCGTATCTTCCACATATAAAACGGCTTTGATGAATCTGTATCTCCACAACATCGGTGATATTTACGGCAATGTACCGATTACCCTTGGTGATGCACTTCTCACAGACCCCGGCTACCGTGTGGACTATGTGCTGACCAATCCGCCGTTTGGCAAAAAGTCTGCTCTTACTTTCACCAACGAGGAAGGCGAACAGGAGGAAGAAGACCTCGTCTACAATCGACAGGATTTCTGGACAACCAGTTCCAATAAACAACTGAACTTTGTGCAGCATATCAATACCATTCTGAAAGCCACAGGAAAGGCTGCCGTTGTTGTGCCGGACAATGTTTTGTTTGAGGGCGGTGCAGGAGAAATCGTGCGCAAGAAACTGCTCGAAACCACTGACTTGCACACCATTCTCCGTTTGCCGACTGGTATCTTCTATAAGCCGGGTGTAAAGGCAAATGTTATCTTCTTTGACAAACGTCCTGCCAGTGCCGAAATGCAGACCAAGGAAGTGTGGATTTATGACTTCCGCACCAACATCCATTTCACGCTGAAACAGCACCCTATGACCGATGCCGACCTCGTGGACTTCATCCAGTGCTATAACCCGGAGAACCGTCATGACCGCACAGAGACATGGTCGGAAGAAAATCCGGATGGTCGTTTCCGCAGATTTGATGTAAAGGATATTCTGGAGCGTGACAAGACAAGCCTTGACCTGTTCTGGATTAAGGACAAGTCCCTCGCAGACCTCGATAGCCTGCCTGCCCCGGATGAACTGGCTGCGGATATCATTGAGAACTTGCAGAGTGCCTTGGAGAGTTTTCAAGAACTGCAAGCCCAACTGGGTAAATAACATACAGAAATAAACCAATCGTCCTCTCTGCCATAAAAACAGTGGGGACGATTTTCGTTTAATATCGTATTACTGTGTCACATAAATTCAAACACCAACCAAACACCATGACCCTTTGGAAAGTGCCGTATTTACCGCATTTATTGGCATTTTTACCGTATAGAAGTCTTTCTTCTCGAAATAGACAGCCACACCTTTTTCCTTCAGCTTGCGGATGGTGGTGACCGTGTCCACGGTATTCCTCGCAAACCGCGATATCGACTTTGTCAGAATCAGATCCACCTGTCCGTCAAGGCAGTCGGAAATCATCTGGTTAAATCCCGCTCGGCGGGAAGTGGTCAAGCCGGAGATGCCATCATCGACATATGGAGCTCAATCTCTATAAGGATGTATGGGGAATTCGTATAGACTCATCAAGCAGCGGGAACGGATGCCCATTTTTCGGCAGATGCAATCAGGCAATTCCATCCTGCTGCGAAACATATCCTGATCTCCAGCAGGTTGAGGGAATGAATCGCTCTGTTTCCTGCATTAGGGGTGGAATCATCCGTGTACTCAATTGCAGGAAAATCAGCAAAGCATACGGCAAGCATCAGGTTTTGTCCGATTGTTCGATGTATATGGATGCTGGAGAAATCGTAGCAATACCATGATGCAGGTGGCGATCGTTGTGCCGTAGAACAGATTGTCCGGGAGCTGAATGATGCAGTCGATAAAATTGTTATCGATCAGACACTTGCGGATCTGCTTTTCCGCGCCGCCGCGATACATGACGCCGGGGAAGCAGACGATGGCCGCCGTGCCGTCGGTCGCCAGCCACGAAAGGCTGTGCATGATGAACGCCAGATCTGCCTTTGACTTCGGGGCCAGCACACCGGCGGGCGAAAAGCGCGGGTCGTTAATCAGCGTTGCATTGTCGCTGCCCTCCCAGCGGATGGAATAGGGCGGATTTGAGACGATGGCCTCAAACGGCTCGTCGTCCCAGTGCTGCGGGCTTACCAGCGTGTCGCCGTGGGCAATGTCAAATTTGTCGTAGCCTTCTGCCCAGAGCCGCTCCAGCTCTCCAGCAGCTTCGGCGTGTTCCTCATCCAGTGCGTAGACATCCTGCAGCACCGACTGGGCTGCCCGACATCGCTGTGCCTGTTCCCAGGTGCCGGATGTTGGGTGTTCCTCCTGTGTTTCCTCCGGCTCGTCGCGCATCTTCTCATCTTCAAACGTTGGGAGGCCGAGGCGGATGTTCTCGGCCTCCCGGATGATGTCGTTCTTGATCCGGCGGAACTCTTTCTGCTGGGAGAGCGGAAGATGCTCCCGTGGGGTGCAGGGGCTGTAGCACTCGTTCAGCTCATCCCGGATCTGATTCCAGGTTTCATACGGATCTTTGGTGGGTTCTACGACCAGAATACGCATGAGATCATCGCTCATAATCCGGATTGGTTTGAAGATGAGGACGAAGCGTGGGACGAATGGGCGAATGATTGAATCTCTCAGTCCCATGTGAGATTACGAAAAATAGCGCAGGGCAGCTTGGAAAACAGGCTGCTCTGTGCTATTTATACCGTCTTTTAGGAAAGTAAAGGCGGCATTTTGACGTTTCAAAAAAGTTTGATTATATTAAGAAGTTTCAATGTAATACCAATCATTATATTATTTCTGATTCAAATATTGAGAAATTATTGATTTTAGGCAAAAACCCTGCTCAAAAAATTTGTGCAGCTTTTTTCGCCCAATTTGGTATTCACTTGGCTGTTTTTTTTTCGGGAGGGATAGTAGGGAGATGTTTTCCCATTGTAGCTTGACAATTTTATATCAGCAACGCGGATCACACCGCAGGTTAGGAAACGCGCACGGCACGCGCGAGGACCCGGAGGCAGCGAGCTTCCGGCGAGCGAGAAACGCGCTGTGGGCAGCCCTGGCAGGCTGCATCATGCCGCCCAATTTGTTTGGACACACAATGTCCGGCCTGCACGCAAGACAGGATGCCGTGGCTGGGGTTGCAAGCAGTCAAGACCCCTTCCACGAGCTGTGAGAGCTGCCAAGCTCTGTCCGCGCTGTTCCCCGTCGCCGGGGCGCGAGCTGCAAATACGGCGGAAACAATTTCAAAAGAATGGAGGGTTTATGTCAGAAAACAAAAAATATTACTACATGAAGCTCAAGGAAAATTTCTTCTCCAGTGAACGGATGGTTGTTCTGGAAACGATGCCGGACGGTATTCTGTATTCCAATTTGCTGCTCAAAATGTACCTGATGTCACTCAAGCACAATGGGATTCTCCTGCTGCATGAAAATCTGCCGCACACGCCGCAGACCATTGCAACGTTTACCCGCCATCAGATCGGCACCGTAGAACGCGCGCTGCAAATCTTCCTAAAACTCGGCTTTGTCGAGCTGCTGACCGATGGCGCGTACTATATGCCGGATATCCAGCTGCTGGTCGGGCGATCCTCCACCGAAGCGGAGCGAAAACGCCGGGAGCGGCTGCGTTTACAAGCGCAGAAGCTCCTGTCTAACTCAAAAGCGGACATTTGTCCACCAGAGAATAGAGATAAAGAGATTAGAGAACAGAAGTGCGCGCGGACAAATATCCGAACTTACGAAGTAACGGAGGAAGATGTCGTATGATGCCAATTACAGAAGAAGTCCATGCGTTTTTTTGACGGCAAATGCAGCTGCGCAGATACAGCGAGATGATGAGTATCTCGATCCCGCTGATGGATTGCTGCACTGCAAGACCTGTCACGGTTTGCGGCAAACGGTCATTCCTGCTCCCGGCGGGACAGGGTTTCTCCGACTACGCTGCCTGTGCCCTTGTCAGAGTGCTGCGGAAAAACAGCGCAAAGCGGCAGAAGAAAAACGGGAGCGTCTGGAACGCATTCAGCGTCGAAAAGCACATGGGTTACAGGATCGCCGCCTCTACGATTGCACGTTTGCCAACGACAACGGAAAAACGCCAGGGCTGACTGCCAAAGCCAAGCGCTATGTGGAACATTGGGAGGATGCGGCACGGAAAAATATTGGACTGCTCCTGTTTGGCGATGTGGGAACCGGAAAATCCTTTCTTGCCGGGTGCATTGCAAACGCGCTGCTGGAGCAAGACGTGCCGGTTCTGATGACAAACTTCCCAACAATTCTGAATCGCATGACCGGACTGTTTGGCTCTGATCGTGCTGACTTTCTTGCCAACCTGAATGCCTATGATTCTGATTTTGGATGATCTTGGTGCAGAGCGAGGAACAGAATATGCATTAGAACAAGTCTTCGCCGTGATCGACGCCAGATACCGAAGCCGCAAACCGTTGATCGTCACAACAAATCTGACGCTGGATGCGCTCAAGCACCCAGACGATCTTTCACATGCCCGTATCTATGACAGGATCTTGGAAATCTGCGCCCCGATTCTGTTTGGCGGCGAAAACCTGCGCGTGGAAAAAAGCAAATGAAATGAAAACCGCCGCCAGAAATCTCCTGCTGCCGGGCAATGCCGCCTGAATTGCTGCCGTAGCGACTATTGTAGCGACTACAAAAGGCAAAAAATCAAATTTCGAACCGACATAGCGACTAATGTAGCGACTACGGAATCTGAGGTGCAGAAATTCTAGGTTTCATGTGTCGCGCGGAACAAATAATTGAAATTTCTTTCTTGAGAGAATGCGGATTAGGCTGCGTTTTATGGCTTTTCCTGCTGCGCAAGAAAAGCGCAAGCATCGCGTTTTGGTACCAAAACGCAGCTTGCAGGGAAAACCCTGACCCCAATGCCGCCTGCAGGCGGAGGACTAACGGTTGAACTATGGCACAAGTCGGAAACGCACATCGGCGCAGCCGTTTGCTCCGCGGCGTGGGGCGCGTTGTGCCGATGTGTGCGGTTTTGCAGGCCGACCGCGCAGCCGTGCAGGTCTGCGCCGCACAAACGCCGCGTCCGCCCATCGTGGCGGCGTGAAGAAAATAGAATAAAAAACTTTGATTGGGCAATTCTTCTCGGCCATTCAAAAACCAATTTTGATTCCCTGAATGGGAGAAAGGAAGCCATATGAACCAGAAACAATATCACTCGCTGGAAGAATTGCCCCTGATGATGAACATGACAGATGTTGCTGCCGTCCTTGGCATCTCCAAAGCCGGAGCGTACAAGCTCGCCCACAGCGTTGATTTCCCGGCTTTCCAAATCGGCAGACGCATCGTTGTCTCGCGGGAAAACTTCCTCGGCTGGCTGAACCGGCAGTCCACAGAACAAAAATGCGCCTGAGCGCAAAAAGTACTCGCTATTTCACTGTGCTTGTGGTAGTTGTGTGAGCTACCGGAAAAGGAGGAATTTACATGAGCAAAAAGCGAGCCAACGGCGAAGGCAGCATCCGCAAACGGAAGGACGGGCGCTGGGAGGGCCGATATACCGCCGGGTATGACAAGGACGGAAAGGTCATCACGAAAAATGTTCTCGGAAAAACGCAGGCAGAAGTCAAAGAAAAGCTGAAAACAGCGATCGAAGAAAGCCAGAAGCTTGACCCGACCCGCACGGGGCAGTACACCGTTCAGACATGGGTGGCGTTGTGGTACGAGGTGTTTATCAAGCCGCAGATCCGCCCGAATACGAAGCAGTTCTACCGCAACTGCATGGAAAACCATCTCTTTCCCGCGCTGGGTAACTGCCCGCTGGAAAAGCTGAGCACCATTCAAATTCAGCGGGCGATCAACGAGATGAGCGAGCACGGCAGAAATCACTACTACAGCCACATTCCGCTGAAAGAAACGACGCTCAGCCCACGCATTGTGCAGGGTATCCTCGGAATCCTGCGGAAAAGTCTCGATCAGGCCGTCGCAGAAAAGCTCATTCTAAGCAATCCGGCAGCAAACTGCAAAGCCCCGAAAACGGTACGGAAAGAGATGAAAGTGCTGCCGGAAGAGCTGATTGGGCCATATCTGCACGAAGCGAAGCAGCGCGGCGTGTTTGCGCCGCTCTATCTGGAGCTGACCAGCGGGCTGCGCCGGGGAGAACTGCTGGCCCTGCTCTGGAAAGATCTGAACGTGAAGGACCGAACGCTTTCCGTCACCAAAAGCGTCTGCCGCATCGACCATCAGCTTGTTGTCAGCCAGCCGAAAACAAAAAACTCGCTGCGGCTGCTGACACTTCCGGAGAGCACCGTGCAGATTCTGGTGGAAGAACACGAAAAGCACCCGATAATCCCTATATGTTCCCCGTCCCCGAAAACCGGAGAAATGCTCGACCCGGCATCCTTCCGCGCCATGCATGACCGGATTCTGGAAGCCATCGGCGCAGAACATGTGAGATTTCATGACATGAGACACACATTCGCGACCTTGGCACTCAAAAATGGTGTTGACGTGCGGACACTCTCCGAAATGCTCGGACATTACAGCGCGGGGTTCACGCTCAGCACCTACGTCCACTCCACGCCCAGCATGCGCGTGCAGGCTGCGGACACCATTGGTCAAATGATCGGCCGGGAAGTGGTGTGACGCAAAAGCATAGCGGGCGCGCTGCAAAAACGGCAGCGCTCCCTTTTCTTGTGAAAAAACGCGTATTTTATGTACGTCTTATGCGCTGCGGAATGGTCTTTTCGTGCTATTTCGTACTGTTTTGTACATCGACGTACATCGCGGTTTGGGTCACGGTTTTTGGTCAAAACGTGACTTCAAAAATATGGTCGAACTTTTTGACTGCAAATGCAAGAAAAGCTCCGAAAATACTGCTGGTTGCTGCTGTGCAACCAAAAAAGATATTGTGGGATTTATGGAATTTTGTGCGGTCTGCACGATTCTGTCAGCGATCTCCACTTTGACGGCTTTCCTGCTTTGTGCGGTTCCGGTCATAAATCCGCTTGCTCTGCACAACGAGGGTGATTGGGGAAACGCCGTTCCACGAACCGCGCTTCGCTGCATAAAATTTTCGCTGATTTTTCTTGCTCTGTTTTTTCAGCGGTGTCACTTTCATCCTGAGAATCCATCCCTTCGCATCTACTTAGATACTTCAACTGCGCTTCCGTCTTTGCGGACTCTGAAAATTTCCGGCATAGGATTGGCATCCAGCAGTTCCGTCAGAGTGCGCGGGGTGTATAGCGCATATACTCCATCATGCAGCCAACATTGATCAGCCTGCTTGGAATGCCCATCGCCCACTGCTCGTTCTTCCACTTCTCAACGAGTTCCCACTCGCTGGTATTATGTACATGCCCGTACAGCATTGTCGCTCCGTGGTGCTGGTTTTTATAAAATAGCATCGGGTAATGGCTCAGAATGACCAAGCGGTTTTCGTCATTGATTTCTGCATACTGCGCAATGCTTTCCCAATAAAAGCGGAGCTTTCCTTTCACGCGGTCATGGTTGCCCTGAATCAGGTGCTTATGTCCCCGCAACCGCTCCATAATCTGAATACTGTTTTCTTCGTTTTTCCAGAACGCATCGCCCAGAATATAGATGGTATCGTCATCTGCAACTCGTTCATTCCAGTTTTGAATCAGCGTGTCATCCATCTGCGCGGTATCTGAAAACGGGCGATTATCAAAACGAAGTACATTTGTATGTCCAAAGTGCATATCTGCAATGTAATAAATCATATTTTCTATTTCCTTTGTCAGTTTCCTTTTTATTATACAGGAGTATTTATCTGTTTTTTTCTGGATGGTATCAAAATGTGATACCAACCTCTCAGAGAAAACTCTTGCAAAAGTGTGCACATACCTCCAGTTTTTTCTGTGTCTTGCGATCTGGCTTTCTATAGTGTTTCCTCGATCTCATACCCGCCGCCGAAAATGATCGTCAGCTTTCCATCGTTATGTACCTTGATGCACTCGATCATCTGGCGCACGATGCTGTCGTCGTACTGTGTTTCATTCGCATTGCGCTTGGCGATGATGCTCTGAATTTCCTCCAGCCGCGCCTGCCGCGTGGCATCGCCGCGCACACTCTCCTGAATTGCGGCAATGCGGCGGTTAAGCTGCTCGATTTGATCGGAGATACTTTTGAATTCATCCTCGCTGCTTTCTACGTCTTTCCCAGCCGCAACGGTTTCGTTGACCAGTTCCAGCAGCCGTTTGTTCAGCGCATCGATGCGGCGCGTGAGTAGGTCAATTTCCTCCGAACCGCCATTTATGCCGATGGCTTCTCCGATGGTGGCTTTCATAAGCGTGAGGTAGGTGGACTCGTCCTCCGCGTGAAAGCGGTTCAGCGCCCGGACAACGGCCCCATGCAGGGCGGCTTCCTCCACTGTGACGGAATCCTTGCAGTATTTCTTTCCGTAATCCAATCGGCTGACGCAGCGCCAGACGATTTTCTTCTTTCCGCGGATATTCCATGTCACACGCTTGTAGCGGCTGCCACATTCGGCGCAGTGCAGCACCTCGCTCAGCGCGTATTTGGAGTATTTCCCGCTTTGGGTAATAGACGTCTTATCCGATTTTGGTCGGAGGGCCTTTCGCCGCGCCAGTTCTTCCTGTGTGCGGTGGAAAATGTCGCGGCTGATGATCGCCGGGTGGCTGTTCTCGACAAGGTACATCGGCGCTTCTCCGTGATTCGCTTTGCGTGTTTTGGAAATGCAGTCTACGGTCACGGTTTTCTGAAGAATGCTGTCACCGCAGTATTTTTCGTTCCGCAGGATGTTCATGATCATGTTCTTGCTGAAGCTGAGATCCTTTCCGGGAATCTCAATGTTCTCGGATTGGAGTGTCTGCGCGATAAGTCCCACTGGCTGTCCAGCGAGAAGCATTTCAAAAATCCGTCCTACGATGGCCGCTTCCTCCGGCACGATCTCCGGTTTGCCATCCTCGCCTTTCCGGTAGCCCAGCAGCCGCTTGTACTGAAAGCTCACTTTCCCATCCTCGAAATTTTTGCGGTAGGTCCATGTGATGTGCTTGCTGATGCTCTCGGATTCGGACTGCGCAAAGCCTGCGTAAATGACAAGATACAATTCACTGTCGCTTTTCAGCGTGTCAATGTTCTGTTCCTCAAAGAAAATCCCAATGCCTTGCGCTTTCAGCGAGCGTATATATTCCAGACACTCTACCGTGTTTCTGGCGAAGCGGGAGACGGATTTTGTGATGATATAGTCGATCTTCCCGTTCTGGCAGTCGCGGATCATGCGCTGGAACTCCGGGCGTTTGTCCGCCCTTGTGCCGGAGATGCCCTCATCGGCATAAAGGCCGGCAAACTCCCACTCTTTCCTGGCGGCGATCATTTCTGTATAAACGCGCATCTGGTTCTGATAGGATGTAAGCTGTTCTTCGGAGTCTGTAGAGACGCGGCAGTAGGCCGCCACTCGCTTTTGGTGATATTTCTCCTTGTCTACAAGGATGGACTTCTTCGGTTCAATCAGGGTGACTGTCCGCTTTGGGATTTTCTGTACTTCCATTCGGTTTATCCTCGCTTTCATAAATCTCGGTCTGTGTCTTTGTATGCAGAATGACGCTGCCTCCCGCGGAAAGGGGAGACGGCGTCAATCAGGCTGGAAAAGCAGGCGCTGTTGAACGCATCCTGTGGGTGCATCAAAGCGGCGCGTTTTCTGGCAATCTGCGCGGCGATCTGTGTTTTTGCATTGGTTTGCCGATAAAGCTGGCCTGCAATCTCGCGCAGCAGGTCTACGATCCGCTGCTCATCCGGCTGCTCCCGCAACATCTCATTTGCGATCTGCTGCTGCAGCTCCTGCACCGCAGGAGAATCTGTGCGCCGCACTATTTCATGTGGCAGCAGGAGATCGGCATTTTCAATGATACGGTTCATAAGCAGCGTGACCTTTTGGAGCAGTTCACCATCGCTGATTCGCACCCGCAGACCGCAGGCAGTGTTGCTGCACGTCCAGCTTTCCCGGACGGCCCGCTTGGAGTTGATGTGCCGGAGCATGGGCGCGCCGCAATTTCCGCAGCGGATATGGTCGCGGAGCTGCCGGATTCCTTCACATTCTGTAACGGCCCGATTCCAGCGCCGTGCGCTTTTGGCTGCGACCGCTTCCTCGTAGACAGCGTCTTCGATGATCGCGTCAAATTCAGCATCGCCGGTGTATTTGGCGTTTTCTAGTATCCGAGAGATTCTCGCCTTGTCCCAAACGCAGCTTCGCTCTGTGTATGGGATGTTTTTCGCTGTGAGATCTTCCGCAATCTCCTTGAGCGATGCCCCGTGAATATATGCCGTAAAAACGCCGCGCACAGTTTCGGCCTCCTGCTGGTCGATCACGGTTTGACCGTTGCGGATGGTGTAGCCAAACGGTAAATATCGAATCTTTTTCATACCCGTCCCTCTTAAATCTGTTCTGTAAATCTGAGTCCGCCAAGCAGCGTTACCGTCATTTCGTCATGGTGATTGATGCAAATGTCGGTAACAATCTCATGGAACAGCTTCTCGTCGAACACTTCCAGCGGCTGTTCCAGCTCGTCAATCAGGGATTTCAGCTTTCGGACATCTTCCAGCATGGTGAGAATCTTGGACTCAAAGCTGCTGTATCGCTCGGTTTTCAGTTTATCGAGCTGCTGGCGGATCTCCCGCGCCTGTGTATGGTAAATGTCGGCGGCGAGGTATCCCTTTGAGCGTAGCCGCTCCAGTGCGAGCAGTTTTGCGTTCAGTTCTGCAATGCTCTGACTGAGCTGGCTGGCCGCTCTGTTATTCCGCTTATAGGCTGCGGCGGCAAATTCCAGCTTCTGAATCGTCTGACCAAGGATATCTTCTTCGCAAAAGCGCAGCTTGTTGATCATGGTGATGATGCCGTCGTAAATACGTTCCTCACTGTAATAGCCGGAATTGCAGGCGGTTGTGTCTGCTGCGTGTCTGGAGCAGACCCATTTGACCGTTCCGTTCCGCACCTTCCGATGATAGAAAGCGCCGCACTCGGAACACCGAATGCGGCTTGTAAGAGGGTATTCTGATTGAGACATTTTCCTTCCAAACTTCCTGCCTCTGCTCTGAAAGTGTTTGTGCAGCCTGAAACATTCCCTGTGGTAAAATTGCATCGTGGGTATTGTACGCAAAAAACTGATCCCCCTCTCCGTAATTGCGATGTTTTTTGAATGGCACGGTTTCCTCGCCATAGTATTTTTGGAATAGCGTATCCCCATCGTATTTTTCATTGGACAGGATATACGCAATTCTGTTCGCTTTCCACTGTTCTTTTTTCCCTTTTGTCAGAACGCTTTTTGCGCTTAATTCGTGTGCAATTTCAACCGTCGACATTCCATTTAAGTACGCTGCAAATATCCAACGAACGACCTCGGCTTCCGGTTCATAGATAACAAGTTTTTTATCAATTAGCCGATATCCATACGGTGCATTGCTTGCGATGTATTCCCCGACTCCATCCGTTTGACAATGGACAGCCGCTGGTTCTGCGAGATGGACTTGGATTCCTCCTGCGCAATGGCTGCAAACGTATTGAGCAACATCTCGTCGGCCATCGCCAGTGTGTTGACGCCATCTTCTTCAAATTGCACCCCAATGCCGAGCAGCTTTAATTTTCGCGTGTAGCTCAGCGCCTCTTTGACGTTGCGGGCAAAGCGGGAGACGGATTTCGTGAGGATCAGGTCGATCTGGTGCAGCTCGCACATCCGGATCATCCGCTGAAATTCCGGACGGTTATCCGCTTTCATGCCGCTGAGACCCTCGTCGGCAAAAATGTCGACCAGCTCCCATTCCTGCTTCTTTGCAATGTATTTCGTATAAACACGTTCCTGCGTTGCAAAGGAATTTCGCTGATCTGCGGAGTTTGAGGACACGCGGCAATATGCCGCCACGCGCAGCTTGGGGATCTCCTGCTTCGTCGTTGGCGCAATCAGTTTTGCAACTGGCATTTTTCTCACCTCCTGTGCCGTTTGTCAACGACAAGTATATCCGAGAAAAGGTTCAAGTCTACTGATATCTTTCAAGCTGTTCCGAATTCTACCAAACGCTGAAACGGCAGTGCGAATTCTTGTGGAAACCGTGCAAATTACAGTTTAATCCGTAAGGACAATGTCCGCGCCGGTCAGTGCCTGATAATATTTCTTGGCTCTACGGTATTCTTTTTCCGTAATGTCTCCGCTCTGCCGCAGGGCGCGGAGCGTCATAAGGATTCTGAGATAATTTGCGTTCTTGTTTTGGTGCTCAGATAGCATTTGTGTTTTCTCACCTCCTGTACATCTGTTTTCGCACTTCGTCACACGCGCGCCAACGCGCGACTTTATGGTTTAAGGGGTGCAGCATCCCTACCGAGACGCAGAAAAGCCGACACGCGGGCGCGTGTCGGCTGACGGCTTGTGACAAAGGTTTACCCCCGCAGACTTGGCCTGCGGGGGCTTGATTTTGGTTCAGGTTTCGTCCGCTTCCGGCTGTTCCTCCAGCTCGTCCTGGGGCGATGCTTCTGTAACCGGTTCGGCGGCTTCGTCTTCTTCCAGTGCGCGGGTGATGATGTCAACTAAGAAGTCCTTCTTCTTGATGCCACGCTCCTTGAGGTAGCGGTCGAGACGGTCAAAGAGCTCTGCGGGGATCTGCGCGGCTAAGGTTCTCATTTCTCCGGTCATGATTTTTCCGTCCTTCCAATCGTAGTATTCCGTGATCATGGCTTCCACATACTCACCGAGGGTCATCCCGGCTTTTTCCTGCTCCTGCCGGACTCTGGTGTGGAGTGCGACCGGCAGCATGGCGCACAGGTTTTTTCGTTCTTCCATTGTAATCTCCTTCCGATTTGGTACGCCAAGTATCGCAGGAAACAGGAAAGAAAGCTATTCACCAGAGCCAACAAAGAATGCCGCACAAACGAAGCAAATTGGACTAATCCGTAAACAAATCCGGTCTGGCTGCGACGGCAAAGCCCTCGCGCCCGGTCACGACCACGCCATTCTGCCCGCCGGAGCAGTGAATGACGAGGAGATTGCCTACGCTGTCATAGCCGCAGACGATCCCGACGTGGCTGTCGTCCGCGTAAAAGACGAGATCGCCGGGCAGCGCGTCTGCCCATGCAATGTTGGTGCAGTAGCCATGCTGCGAAGCTGCGCCACCGCCGCGTCCGGGCAGGTATGCACCGTCGTGGCGTTATAGAATGTCCAGTCTACAAAGCCGGAGCAGTCCAATCCGAACGGCAGCACCTTGCCGGTCGAACCGCTGCCCGGTGCAGTGACTGTCGTCGGTGTTCCCCAGCGGCTGTCCCAGCCGAGGACGAGACTTTTGCCGCCCCAGAAGTACGTCACCTTTCCGAGAAGCTGATATGCTGTCAGGACAATGGATTCGCGCAGCGGATCAAGATCATCCGGCAGCGTGCCCTGGATATCCGAAATGTCGACGGGGCCGATGGGCGTGCCGTCCGGCTGGTAATTACCGATCAGGGAAAGGAAGATATCGTCATAGTCCGGTTTCAGTAATTCTTCGAGCATCTCCCGCTGCTGGGCAGTGAAGCTGTATTCATCTGCCATCTGCATGGCGTCCTTGATCTGTGCAGAGATATGCAGTGTTGTGATCTGCTCCGTCTACGGTTCTGGCCGTCAATTCGTATTCGAGCTTGTTGGCGTCGAAAAAAATTTCCCGCAGGAGCTGGAGTTTTTCCTCATCCATCGTCATAACGTCCAACCCATGTTCTTCGTCGGTCGAGACCTTGACCGCGTACACAGCCAGCACGTTCCGCCAATTTTGAAGCATGACCGCTTCCATGCCCTCCTGCATATCCAGCTCATCGTATGGATGCTCCTCCATGATACGGTAGATCTCATCGGTAAACTCGCCGTTCAGCGTCGCAACCGCGTCCGGGATTTTAATTTCCGTGCCGGTGTCCTCACCGGCGAACAGGATTCCGAGCGGCGAAGCAAACAACATCCCTACAAGCAAGATCACCACGACAACGGAAACTGCCGCCGCGCCGCCTGTGCCAATCGCTGCGGCCAGCTTTTCTGCCGCTGCCACGATTGCCCGAAGGACTTTCCTTCCGGCCTCTTTTGCTACTTTCGCCGTTTTGATCGCCGTATCCCGAAGTGCCTGCCCTTTGCGGATGACAGTTGCAGCCTGTTGGGAGCAGCTGACGACGCTTTTTATGGCAAGGCTTTTGCCGCAGATGTGGCGGATTTGATTTTCGCTTTCGGGGCCGTTTTGATCTTTTGCTTTCTCACAACAGCCGGACGCACCTGCTTCTGAACACGCACAGGTTTTGCAGGAGCGGCATCTTTGCCCGTTGGCAGAGGGGCAGTTTCATTTGCAAACAGCGGTTTACATAATTTTATATCACCTTGAATCATTTCTCTCGCGGCCTGCTGTGGGTTTGCCTGCACAGGCGTTACCTGTGTTGGCTGCTGCGCCGCAATGTATTTCTGCTTGCTCTTGATATCCGGCAGCAGTGTCTGCGGGGTATCCGGCGTCACGGATTCCGTATTGGCGCGCATGGAGGCCGCCTGCGGCTGCCGTGTTCGGATCTGCGGCAGGGCGACTGCTCCGGCTCCGTACTATGGGAAACGTGGAGTTTTTGCTGTTCACGAACAGTTTCCCGTGTACGGATGACCGGCGAAAAAGTTTCGGAATCTGTAATTGTGTTTTTCAATACCGCTTGATTCTTCTTTTTGAGAAAATTCTGCTTTTGCCGCTTCTTTCGGATGTACTCTTTCGTCTTGATTGCAGGAAGCGCGAACTGTGTGGTATCCGTTTTGGGTGTGACAGGCTGTTCATGCAGAGACGAAACAGGCGTTTTTTCTCTTGGCAGAGTCCGTGCTGATGGCTGCACCGTCGGGGTCGTCGCAGGTGCAGACGGTTCCGTGCTGGCAGGGGCTTGTCCAATCGACCGTTGTTCTACCGGTCTTGCTTTCCCAGCAGGCTTTTCTCTTACTGATGTTTCCAACTCACGCACAGAACGATTTGTCTGCGGTTGGTGAACAGGCTGCGGTCCTTCATGAATCCGCGAATCTGGATGCTGGGGCCGATGCACAGGCACGTCAGCATTCGGTGCATTCCCGCATCTTGGGTTGCGGAGCATTTGCAGGAGGAACCGGTTTCTCCTTAATCGGAGAAACCGATTTACGCACAGAATGCTCCGTTGTCGACGGCATCGTTTCCGCAGGAATAGCCTTTACGTTTTCATGAATCCTCGGAGTTGAATGCTGAGACGGGGACACTGACGCTTTCGCATCTGGCGTATATTCTCGCGTTTTGGGCTGTTGGACGTTTGCTGGAGAAACCGGTTTCTCCCTGATTGGAGAAGTCGGTTCCTGAACAGACTGTTTTACTTGCGGCGGATAGCTCGGTTGCGCAGAAGCGGGCGGATATTCTTTCGGTGCCGCAGTAGGCTGCTGGGGCTGTCGGGGCTGCTCGTGCTGTAGAACAGATCCCGTCCCGACTTCCTGCCACGGTTCAGATTTCGTTTTCGGCAGTTTGTGGACAGCTTTTTCTGCCAGACGGCTGACTTGCCGCACGGCATGGTCGGCGGTGTCTGTGATTTTGCCGCTCTCATAGCGATCTTCTGATTGACCATCCTGCGCTGCCTCGCGCAGCTCCTGCCGAAGCTGCTGAAAGGAAGCATCTGCGCCGCGGCGGAACGCTGTCTGCGGCGCGAATTTGAGGGTTTTGCCGACTCGCTCTTTCAGCGGTGATTTTTCTTTTACCTCCCGCATTACGACGCCTGCTCCAGCCGTTCAGACATCTTCGTTGTCATCAGCTGGTACAGCCTGCCGTTTTTCGGAAAATGATCCACGAAAGGCACGATGGTGCTGCCGCACTTGAGAAGCCCGTGTCCAAAATCTACACCAGAAATGTACGAAAGCTGGTTATCCGAAATGTTGAGCAGCCGCGCCAGCTCGATTCGGTCCGTACTCGCCTGATTAAGCATGAGCAGGAATTCGCTGTTTGCAAGCATGGTTCTCGCCGTGTGGGATTGCAACAAGTCATCCACGTTCTGCGTCAGCCCCGTGCCGCAGGCACCATATTTGCGCATCCGCTTCCAGAGGGTAAACAGGAAATTCGCGCTATATTCGTGCTGGAACAGCAAATAGATTTCATCAATATATAACCATGTATTCTTGCCAAGCTTGCGGTTTCGGATGATGCGGTTGAACACGCTGTCCAGTACAACGAGCATACCGACCGGCAGGAGCTGTTTGCCAAGGTCGCGGATGTCGTAACAGAGGATGCTGGAGTTGGTGTCTACATTCGTGTACTTGGCAAACGTGTTCAAGCTTCCCTCCGTGAACAGCTCCAGTCGCCAGCGCAACGTCCCGCGATTCCGGCTCCGGCTGTTCCAAGAGCACGGCGTGGAAGTCCTGTAATGTCGGCACAACGCCGAGATAGCCGTTCCGGATGAATCTCCCGGTAGACCTGGGCAGTACACCTGTCAATGATGGATTTCTCTTTTTGGCGGACAGTTTGCCCGCGCCCACGAGCTGTTCGCAGAGGGACAGTAAGAATTCGGATTTCAGCACAACGGGATTGTCGCCGTCATTGTAGCCGGACTCCATATCGAGGGCGTTGATATGATTGAGCGAGGTCGCAGAGATCTCAATGACCTCGCCGCCCAAGCCTTCGACCAGCGGGCGGTACTCCGCTTCGGGGTCAATGATAATAATGTCGTCGTTCGTGGACAGTGCGATTTCCGTGATCTCGCGTTTGGCGGCAAAGGATTTGCCGGAACCGGAGACACCGAGAATGAAGCCGTTGCCGTTCAAAAGCTCTTGCGGTCGGCTAGAATAAGATTCTTGGAGATGGCGTTCTGCCCGTAGTAGATGCCGTGCCGGTGGCGGATCTCCTGTGCCTTGAACGGCATAAGCACAGCGAGGGCTTCTGTGGTCAGCGTCCGCAGCGCGTCGATGCGCCGCAGACCGAGCGGCAGCGCGGTAATTAACCCGTCCTGCTGCTGAAAGCTCAGTTTGGCGAGCTGGCACAGGTGTTTTCTCGCGATAGACTGGAGCGTTTCCGTGTCGCTGTCCAGTTCCTCTTTGCTGTCTGCCAGATGCACGAGCGTGACCACGGCAAACAGCATCCGCTGGTCGCGGGTCGTGAGATCATCCAGCATCTCGCGGGTTTCCTTTGCGCTGCTGTTCCAGATCATACGGCACAACGGCAGAGAAGTTCTGGTTGCTGTTCTGCCGCCGCTGCCAGTTGGTGACGTTGGTTTCCACGCATCTGGGGAGATCGTATCCTTGAGGTTGTGCCCACGCCTCATGGCGGATTGCAGGTCGAACGGCGCAGCTTCTTCCGGCCGGAAGAAGCCGCGCAGCACATCCAGCCGCTCGGCTGCGTCCAGCTCGTTGGAGGATGAATTGAGCCGCGAGAGCTTGGAGGTGATCTCGCCTGTTACACGGGAGAAGAACGTGCGCGCTTCGTCCACATTCTTTTTGTGAACGGAAACCGTGATAAACCGCTCCTGTTCCACGCTGGCGGAGCTGCCGGAGATCTTGCTTTCCAGCATCCCGTTGAACTCGTCCACGAATCCGTCGAGGCTGTCTCCGCGCTGCGGAAGCAGGACCGTATCTTCAAAAGCCTGTCGGTTGACCTGCTTGTTGCAGATCGTGAGCTTCGTGGTAGAGCCGCTGTCCAAAGCGTTCAGCAGTTCGCTGTAGCCGAGGAACATCGCCGTTTTGTCCTCTTTCGAGGCAATGGCATAGTTGATGTCCGAAAAGCGCAGCGTTCTGGAATATTTCGTGCCGAACTGAAAAATCCCATCCGCGAAGATTCGCTGGATGGGAATGACATCCTGTACGCTGCGCGGGATTTTGTATGCTCTGTCCTGCTTGATGGTGTTGTTGAGGGTTTTAATCAAGTGTCAGCACCTCCCGCATGGAATTGGAATCCAGCAGCACTTCCGCATACAGATTCTGCGGATGATATGAAAGTGTGCGCGGACAGAGGATTTCCGACCGGATGACCGCCAGCAGGAAACGCTCCGCAGGCATGCCGTTGTAAGTAAAAAAGCCGCACATGGCAAACGGGAACGCCGCCAGCATACACACCCAGCCGACCTCTGCTGCGCCGATGAGCGGCTTCAAGCCAAAATACGCGCCAACCGCCACGCCGATGGCGAGCAGCGCAAACACCATCTGCCGCAAGGATAAGCCGAACAGAATGCTCTCCTGATACCGCTGGATCTCTTTGTTGATTTTCACTTCGATGATGAATCCCTCCAATTTTTAAGTTTCTTTAGGATTGACCCTTGCATTTCTTTCTTGTTCCAAGCTAACATGGCACAAACTTTCTAAAGGAGGTCGTGCCATGTTGATGATTATATTTGGGGCAGGCTGCTTGCTTCTGTCTGTACTGTTTCACGCCGCATCGCTTCTGCACCTCGGTCTGCCGCTTTTGTATGCGCTGCTCGTGCCGACGCTGTTTTCCGGCTGGTATTATAGCCACTATGCACTGGCGAATGGGATCTGGTATGCGCTCATTGTCCTGGGGCTGATTTCATAGGTCGTGTCGCTGGTGCGAAAGATTGCGGGCAGATTGTAACTAGCTCCGCAAAAGTGTTTGACACCATATGTGACACCATGCTATAATAAGACTGTACAGAGAGACAGAGGTGATGCGCCGTGTCAAAATGGGATAAACTATTGGCAAGAATCTGCGGATTATCGCGCGATCTTCGTTTTGACGAGCTGCGTAAGGTGCTGGAGAGCTACGGCTATGAAATGCGTCAGCCAAACGGCGGCAGCAGCCATTGTACGTTCCGAAAGCGCGGCTGCGCGCCAATTACGATTCCTATGCACGAACCGATCAAGAAAGTCTACGTTATGATGGTAAAAGAGGTTGTAGAAAGCGAGGTGTCAAATCGTGAAGACGATTGAGTATTATATGAATCTTCCGTATCGTCTGGAGCTTGTTCCGGACACGGACGAAGGCGGTTTTGTAGCCTCGTATCCGGAGCTGCGCGGCTGCCTGACCAGCGGCGAGACGGCGGAAGCGGCGCTGAAAAACGCGCTGGACTGCAAACGCGAATGGCTGGCCGCCGCACTGGAAGATGGCTATGAGATTCCGGAGCCTACGTCTGATGACGAGTATTCCGGTCAGTTCAAGCTGCGGCTTCCGAAGTCGCTGCACCGCGCACTTGCGGAAAACTCCAAGCGCGAGGGTATCAGCATGAACCAGTATTGTCTGTACCTGCTGACAAAAAATAACGCCGAATTTCGTCACGGCGCATAATAAATAAATCATAAGATGCAGAACCCTCCATCCAACTACGGATGGAGGCTTTCTTATCCAAGACCCATCAATTCCCGGATGATCCGGTCGGACATTTTGATGGAGCCGACGAGTACCAGCATATTGAATACCAGCTCGCCAATATAGTTCCAGACGACCGTTGCCGGGGCAAGTCCTTTCGTTACGACGGGCGGACTGGACGCGAATTGTGAGAAAGATAATACAGGCCAGCAAAATGACACAACCCTCCAAGCAGATGGCGGCGTAGCTCTTGATGAACGCCATACCAATACTGCTGGAGGGCTGTCCTGCAAAGCTCGACAGCGGGATCGGCGCAATCGCCGTCGCCATGTAGAGCTTAAAAAGCGCCGTAGACAGTCAAAATCATGACGAGCGACAGCACCCAGATGAACAGCGAACCGAGCAGCGTCACTGCCCAGAGCGGAATGCTCTCCAGCAGGCCGACATCTTCAATCGTTGACGCGATCTCGGCTGGCAGTGTGGATGCTTCCATTGCCGAAAGACCGGACGCGCCCATGATTGTCTGGATCGCCCCTGCGCAATCGAGAACAGAGCCGTCATCAGCTCCATGCCGTAGGTGACCGCCTCCTGTGCCAGTACAAAACGGATGAAGCATTTGAACGCCACCTCCGGGCGTTTCAGCTCCGTAAAGCTGCCGCAGGTTTTCATGACACCGATCACAAAAAACAGCACCAGAAGCGCATACGCGATTGCCTTCAGCGCGTCGTTGATCCCGACAATCACATTCCAGATCCCGCCGCCCTTGAAGTTCTCCGGGCTGGTGGTCAACAGCGCCCAGATCTCTGCCAGCTTACTGTTCCACGTTTCCAGCGAAGAATTGAGGTTGTCTATGATCCAGTTTCCACTTGAGATGGTATCACCTCCAGTTGTATCGGGGAGAGCTTTTTCGCTCTCCCCAATATTCTTATCAGCCGGTGATCAGCGTCAGGATCTCCTTGGTGAACGTAATGACGATACCGCCAGCAACAGTCAGGATGCCGTTCGCGCGCTGGGACGGATCGTGCGACTTGAGGGACAAACCGACCTGCAAAATGCCAAAGCCGAGCAGGATCAAGCCGACCGCGCGAATGAGCGAGAAAATGAAGTCGCTCAGATTGTTGACGACCGCAAGCGGATCGCCGTCTGCCGCGAACGCCGGGACAACAAAAACCGCCAGCATGAAAAACACGCTGGCGAAGATCGAGTAGAGCCGCTTGGCTTTGGATTCAAATGTTTTCTTCAATGAAATTCCCCCTTCAATGGATTCGAATTTTCTGCGCCGCCCAAACAGCGGGCGGCCGGTGTAAATGGGCGGTTTGCTTCCGTGATGAATGTAGGGCGCTGCGCCGCCGAGGGAACTGTGCGAGATTGCGGGATGGTGCATGAGATCGTACTTTTCATCCATGACCGGGCTTGCACCGCGAATGAACAGCAGCGCATAGCGGTTGTCCAGTTTCCGTACCTCGTCAGGGGTCAGCAGTTCGCGTCCGGACATCTGGAAATTGGTCGAGTAAGAACCGGATTTGCCTTTTGTCTGTCCGTGCGTTTTGGTATCAATCGTGGCCTTGCCGAGCATCTCGGACACGTATTTGTGCGTTGACGATTCGTTGCCGCCAAGATACAAAATGGTATCACAGTTGCCTGGAATTGTCTCCCAGCTATCCTTATAAAATTCCTTGATCTGTGCCATATTCTGAATGATAACGCTTGCCGAGATGGAACGCGAGCGCATCGTCGCAAGCTCGCGCGTGAATCCCGGCAGCGGCATGGCGGCAAACTCGTCCAGCACAAAGCGAACGTGGCGCGGCAGCGGGCCGTGGTGGATCTGGTCTGCGCTGTGATAGAGGGCTTGAAACGCCTGTGCGTAAAGCAGGCTTACAAGAAAATTAAACGTGTTGTCGTT
>VOFC01000799.1_pt1 | contig 22000 bp, 35 predicted proteins | sample 5384161 | NCBI WGS metagenome assembly VOFC01 (sample SAMN12384722, study PRJNA508395) | human gut metagenome | isolation source: healthy gut B | host: Homo sapiens | reverse complement strand
TAATGGCCCACGCCAGCCGCTCCATCTCGGTTCCGTTTGGATTGCCCGGAAATACACGGTTCAGGTTTTTGCCATCGGAAAGTCCGAGAGACTGCCCGCACGATTTTCAAAAGCAGGACGGTTTAAGACCTTTAAAATCACGATCGTTCCAACCGTTTTTCCGGCTGAAGCTCCGCTCCCAGTTCCACACACGCCTGAATGCCGACGTATTCCCCGGAATGAACGCCGCCGGTGATCAGCATTGTTTTTCCCGGAAGTTTTCCACAGATAATCGTTCCCGGAAGCACGATATCCCCATTCGCAAAGGAGATATCCCCCTGATATTTTTCGCCGCGGCGGACGGTCACATCACCAAGCTGGAAGGGCTGCTCTGCGCTTTTTCCGCGCGCACCAGAAACATCGGTGTCGATGCATAGTTCAGTCTCTCTTCCTCGCTCCAGACGCGCTTCCAGATTTCGGAATCGGTCTGGATGGAACAGACGCCGAGGGATTCGAGCACCTTCGTATCCCACGCCGGCCGTTCCATCGCAGAGAGCGGCACCTGGCGCGCAATGTTTTCCATGCGGTCAATGTCCGTGCACAGATAATGGTCGTCGAGCTGCTGCTCTTCCACTTTCTTCCGGTCTGCCTCGTACGCTTCTTTTTTTTCTCCTCGTCATAGAGATAGCCGTACCAGTTAGCGTCAAAATTGAGCAACACGCCGCCCGGTTTCAGGACACGCATCCACTCTTGGTATGCCTGCTCCGGCTTTTCCAGATTCAGGTCAGATTTCTGGAAATGACAACATCAAAGGTCTCATCCGCAAATTCCAGTTTCTGTGCATCCATCCGCTGCAGCGTCACGCGCTCAGACCGTATTTCGTATATTTTCCCAGATTCTCTTTCGCCTTTTCCAGCATCTCCTCCGTGTAGTCAACAGCCGTCACCGTATAACCTGCCTCCGACAAAATCATCAGGAAGAATCCCGGGCCGGTTCCGATATCGAGAATCTTCATCTCTTCTTTCTTTTCTCTGGAAATTGCTCCTCTAATACATGCAGCCACGCTTCTCTCTGGCTTCCGCCAGTTCTTTTCATTGACCTCAGAATACCCCTCCGCACGGGTTCCCCAGTAGGAGGCAATTTCCTGTAATAATTCCTGTTCCATATCTTCCGCTTCTTTCTTCCATTTTTTTTCATCCGCAGACCGGCGCGGCCGTTTTCCAACCGCTCAAATATTCCTTTACTCTACCAAAATCGGCCTTTTTCACAAGCCCCCACGGGGGATATTCTTAACGCCGGCGCAGGTTCCTGTCCCTTTTCCTTTGGCATTTTGTCCAATCCCGGTTTCTTTTCTTTCCTCTCCATCAGCAAATTGATATTTTTTTCTCGACATTTCCTATACTTTCGTGCTATAACAACACAGTGTTTTAACGCATCAAAGTCAAAAAGTACAAGTGGAAAAAGAAATGAAGATAATTGTATGTATGAAACAGGTGCCGGCCGGCACGAAAGTGGATATCGATCCGGAAACCGGCGCCATGAAGCGGATGTCCGGCGATACACGGACGAATCCATATGATCTTTTGCACTCGAAACCGCAATTTCTCTCCGTGAAAAACTTGGCGGAACCGTGACCGTGCTGACCATGGGGCCTCCGCAGGCGGAAACCATGATGCGCGATGCCTACGCATGCGGTGCCGATGATGCCGTCATTCACTCGGTTCTCCTTTATATTGCCAGAATACCATCAGCTTTCTTGTCGCCGTATCCTCGCTGTATGTATATTTTACGGACCCGAGTCCGTAATAGCTGCAAAATAGCCAAGGAAGCCTTATCGAGAAGCTCCGGTCGGGCTTCCATGACCTGCGCCATCAGATCATCGGTGGCAAATTTAAATTCGGAATACTCTTTTTGTCTCTTCAATATCCGTCTCCATTTCCCACAGAATCTGCGTCGCATCAAATGTATCCATGTACCGGCCGATCTGGCGGTAATACTCGAGGTCATCTGCATTGCACGCCGGGGAGCGGCAGATTCGTATCCGCCTGATGCGTGTCCGAAAATTCCGCATCAGAAACGCAGAGAAAATCGTAGTAGATCAGGTCGTCCGGCAGATTGTACTCGCCGCTCTCGCCCTCTGCGAATACCGGGTCGCCCCAGGTTACATCGACGTTGTAATAATTGTCTCCGCACTTTACGATATTCCAGCCGTGCGCCTCGCCGGTGTCTGTCGTTCCCGTCACATAAATGACCGGGATGTCCAGGCGGTTCATCAGATACTGGAACGTTCTGGCATAGCCTGCGCAGACCGTCTGTCCGTTCACAAGTCCGCTGTAGAGTGTCTGATTCTCCGGCGCATCTTTCACATAATAATCATTTCCCGCCCCTTTGATCTGGGTCTGGCGGCCTGTGATCTCCTCCGCAGAAATCGTGTATTCTGGAACTACCTCACAGTAGTTTTTCGGCTCACCGTATCCCGTGACATGTGATGCTCCGTTGATCCAGCAGTACTCCGGGTAATCCATATAGACCCATCCGTAAACCTCCGCCGTCACATCGGGATCGCCGCCTTTTGTGATGATGGTTTCCTGGTGTTCCGCGATTCCCTGCACCAGTTCGCGGTAAATCATCTGTCTGTTTTCATCGAGCTGGCTGTAATAATACCGCTTCGCCAGCTCCTCCTCATCTGTATTTTCCGCCTGAAACTGTGTTGCGCCATTCTCTGACAGACCATTGTTTTCGTCTGCCGTCTGTGAAGCAGTGCTGCTGTCCGCTCCGCTTCCGTTCTGCGCGGGATCGCTCTCATCAAATTCTCCGAATACCAGATAAGCCGCCAGCAGGGCAAGCATAAGCAGGCTTAGCGCCCGCAGCGGTCTCTTCCGTCTTCGTCTGTGTCTTCTCTTTGCCATTCTTCTTTTCTCCCAGATACGTTAAAACGCCGTCACACAGTGCATCCGCCACCTTTTTCTGGTACTCCTTTGTGTTCAGGAGCGCTTCCTCCTCCGGATTTGAGAGGAATCCGCACTCGCAGATCACCAGCACTGCGTCTGTCTTCTTCAGCATGTAATACGTTTTGTTTCCCTTGGCTTTCCCTGTGATTCGCCGGATCGAGCCCCGCGACCAGTGCAGCCTGCATGCAGAGCGCCAGTTTTTCGCCTTCTTTTGAATCCGTATAATAAAACACCTGCGCCCCTTTGACCGCCGCATCCGGGTAGCTGTTCTGGTGAATGCTGATCACACAGTCCGGCTTTTTTTCATGAATCAGCTGCACGCGCCGCTGCAGATCCTGCACTTTCGCATTCACGGCTCCCGGATCGGAGAGATCATCCTCCCCTTCCCGCGTCATCACCACAAGGATTCCCTGCTTTTCCAGCTTCTTTTTCAGCAGACGGGCAATCGCAAGGTTGATGTCCTTTTGACACCGTTTGCCCCGATTTTGCCGGGATCGTCGCCGCCGTGGCCGCTGTCCAGCACCACTACTTTTTGGCTGCCTTCTGTGCTGCCACCAGCCGTGCGCCCTCGCGGACAGAACATACGCCGCCGAAAGCAGAATCACCGCCATCAGCCATTCCAGTTTTTTCCCTTTTTCCAAATAAAAGCCCCCTGCTGCAAATTTCCTTTCTTGGTCATTTTATGCAGCAGCGGGGCAGGTTACAACTCTTATTGCTTCCGGTTACTCTTCCTCATCTTCTTCATCATGCGCGCGATTCGGGATTTCATCCTCTTCTTCGTCGTTGTCATCATCGAGATAATCCGGCTCATTTTCGAGATCGATGACTGCGGAATTTTCGACGATTTCGTCTTCTTCCTCTGCTTCTTCTGCGGTATCTTCACTGCCTGGCTCTGCGGCTGTTTCTTTTTTGCCTCTCCGGGAAAGATACTTTTTACCGGATCTTTCATGAAGGTTTCCACTTCCGACGCAGAACGTTTCATCTCCTCACGCATTTTTTCGATGCCGGCAAAAGTCTCCTCAAAAATTCTGCGGTTCTTCTCGAGTACACTTGTCATGGTTTCCATCTCGGCGTAAATCTTCTGGTATCTGGTGTTGGCTTTCTGCAGCTCCGCGTCCATATGGCTCTGGATTTCTTCTGCTTCGGCCTGCAGTTTTTCTTCATAAACAGCAGCCAGTTCCTCGCCCTTCTGACGTGCGCTCTCTACCATGTATTCGCACTGTTCCTTCGTCTCGCGGCGCTGCTTTGCACAGGATTCCTTTGTCTCTTCCCGCTGTTTCCGGCAGGACTCGTTTGTCTCCTCTCTCTTTTGCAGCACGCCTCATCCGTTTCCTCGTTTTCTCGCGGCAGGACTCGTCCGTTTCTTCGGTTTTCTGGCGGCAGGCTTCCTCGGTCTCTTCTTTTAGCTTTCTGCAGCTCTCCTCCGTTTCCTCCGTCAGTGCAGTTTTTTTTTTCGCGGCTTTCACCTGTGCCTCAAACACAAGGCCGCTGATGCTGTCATAATTGTCGATATAGCTCTGGTATTTCTCATGAATATTTTTTCGAGCTCCTCGATTTTATCCTCACGCTCGCGGATCTTGCGGTTCAGCTTCTCGATTTCCTGCTCTTTTTCCTCGATCTTCGCTTCCAGTTTCTTCTGAGCGGCATACGCCTGATCTTTCAGGTTCTGCACTTTCGTCATGACATCGTCCTTATCAAAACCGCCCATCAGCGTTGTTTTAAATAATTCTTCGTGATTGTTTTCTGACATATATACTCCTCCTTCGTGCCCGGGCTTTTATCATTCCCCTTATCCTTCCCGGACTCTCGTCAACTGTTTGTTTCAATATATTCTGAAATCAGACTCCAGACGTCTGCGCACTCGAATCCGAGCTTCCACTCTGCCACTCCGGCGAGATCGGCGCTTTGGATCACTTTCAGTTTTTCCTCCATGGACTGCTCATCCTCCATCCAGATCGTGTATCTGGCATCGGAAGTTTCTACCGTTGCCACATTCTGGCCAAGGGATGCATCCCAGGTTTCTGTCATCTGATTCTCTTTGGCATAGTTTTTGGCGCCATCCATGCCCAGCACCTCGCTGGTAATGGCGCTCTGTCCGAACTTTTCCGTCCAGACACGGGTATAAAACGGGATTCCGCAGATCACCTGATCGGCAGGCATCACCCGCATCATCTCCTCCACGGCCTGCTGTACGAACGGGAGGGATGAAACAGAGCCTGCCTCCTCGCTTCCCGCGAAATGCTCGTCATAGGCCATGACAATCATATAGTCCACAAATCTTGCCTGCTCGCCGCGCTGATAATACATCGTAAGCCTGCGGTACCGGCGTATCGACCGACACCACAAGATTCTGTGCATGCGCCGCGCTCGTCAGTTCCCGCAGAAACTGCAGGTAATGCGGGATTCCGGCCTCTTTCAGATTCTCGAAATCCACGTTGATGCCGTCCATGCCGCACGATGCTGCCTCGGCGAGCAGCTGCTCAATGATTCTGCTGCGCACGGATGCGTAGGCAAGATCGGTTGTTTCGTCAAATGCTTCATTAAAGTTATCAATCAATCCCCAGACTTCCCGTCCCGCGTCATGCGCCAGTTTCACGTAATCGGCGCTCGCAAGGCTGGAAATCGTACCGGTTCCGTCTGTCACGGAAAACCAGGTCGGTGAAATCACGTTCACGCCGGTCATTTCTGCTGTCATCTCTGCCATCGCGTCGTTCGACTCGGTCGATGTGCTCTGATGCCAGACCAGATTGATTTTGTGATCCCGTGTAATTCTTTCATAGGAATCTTTCTTTGCCGTCCGCGCTCGATGGCCTCCGGCTCCGGAGATATCCTCTGTCTGGATGTAGCCGGTATAGCCGTCCGCCGTCATGACTTTGCACCAGTTGTCCAGATTTTCCAGATACAGCAAGGTGTCACCCTTCTGTACATCCGCAAGAATCAGACTCTTGATGCCGCCTTTTCTGGCGCACCTGCGCGATTGCCTGACTGTACCATGACTCCCATTCATTCCGGATTACACAACACGGTTGGGATTGCTGTAATATGCATAGTCGAGATGAAGATCTCCCCCACTTGCGCCCATTATAACAAAAAAATACCCAATAGCAACCGTTATGCGCAAAGGAACCGCATGCGAGTCAGAAAGGATCATCGTTACAGTTCACTGGTTCCCAGCGAACTGTAACATTTCGTTCCCGGCCAATTCGGTTCATTTAAAGTTTTGCTTCGCAAAAGGAGGGCTGCTTTTCTTCTGTTGCTCGCTTCATGTGTTCTTTTTCCCCTGAATCATTTTTACGCAGCGAAACAGCAGGTGTTTCACTGCTGATTGAACAGTAACGAACGTATCGTTGCTTTTTGTGCTATTACCGGGCCGTTATTATTTTTCAGAAAATCTGTTTAAAAGTTTTGTCGATTGTTTGGTTGTGACGTACAAAAAAGAAAGCCCCATCGATCCGTATGAAATACTTTTTGTTTTTAGTTTCAATGATCATGTTTCGCGGGGACGCCTTCTTATCCGATCCGTTTTTTCTGTGCCTGCTTCTGGCCGGAGTATACACCCTCCGGGCAGAAGCAAAGGTTTCCCCAACTCCTATTATACTTCAAGCCGGGGGAATTACAAATAAAGTTTGTCCCTTCATTTCTGAAAAATTATGCGAAATGTAAAAAAAAATCTTAAGTTCTTTACTTCTTTCCGTGATGTGTTATACTATATCGTAAGCAGCCCTATTTATATAAGTAAAGAGTAATTAAGGACGTGAGAGTTATGAAAATAGAAAAAAATCAATGATAACAAGATCCGCTGCACACTGACCAGCGCCGATCTTGCCGAAAGAAATTTAAAGCTCAGCGAACTGGCTTTTACGGCACGGAAAAAGGCCCGCAGCCTGTTTCAGGATATGATGCTTGAAGCCAACCAGCAGTTCGGCTTCAATGTGGATAATGCCCCGCTCATGGTCGAGGCCGTTCCGGTGGCTCCGGACAGCATTGTCCTCATTATCACCAGAGTCGAGGATCCACAGGAGCTCGACACCCGCTTCGCCAAATTTGCTCCATCCGGCGACGATACGGACGGACCGGAACCGGTACAGTATTCCGGCGCGGACGACATCATTGACCTGTTCCACAAGCTCTGCGATGTGAAGAACAAGGCACAGGAAATCGCAAAGAAAGCGGCACAGAAGGAAAACGAAAAAGAGCCTGCAGCATCCGAGGAAAAGAATGTGGATCTGGTACGCACCTTCCATTTCTCAACCCTCGACGATGTCATCAGCTCCGCAAAAGCGCTGAACCAGTATTTTACCGGCAGCAATTCCCTCTATAAGAACAGGGCAGATGCCAACTATCAGCTCGTTCTGCACCAGTCCGGCTGCAAACCGGAGGAATTCAACAAGGTCTGCAACATTCTTTCCGAGTACGGCAGACAGGAATCCCTTCTCCCTGGCCGCTGAAGCATTTCTGCTGGAACATGGAAATGCAATGGTAAAAGAGAATGCTCTGCAGGAGCTGGCTTCTCTGTAAGTTTTGAAACGTATGTATAAAAAAAAAAAAGGAAGTCCGCGAAGGACTTCCTTTTTTGTACACGTTCCGTACAAATTACTCTTCTGTGATAGCCTCGGTTGGACATACGCTTGCGCATGTTCCGCACTCAACGCATACATCCGGGTTGATTTCGTAATGGGAATCTCCCTCAGCGATAGCCTCTACTGGACATTCTCCAGCGCAGGTTCCGCAGCTTACACATTCGTCTGTGATTACATATGCCATGATCTTATCCTCCCAGATTTTTTGGCCCTTTCGGTACTATCCACATTGTAAACGATTGCCCCCCTGAAATACAAGTACAAATTATAAACATTCTATAATCTTATGAATTTGTTCTTGCATTCCCCCGGGGGTACGCTATAATCAAAATAGCCGTCAAAATCGGAACGACGGGTATATACACATTTAAAGGAGGAACTTTAAGATGGCAAAGATCTCGAAAGACATGACAATCGGCGAGTTAATCGCAATGGATACAAATATCATCGGAATCCTGATGGGAGCCGGCATGCACTGCATCGGCTGCCCTTCTGCACAGGGTGAGTCCCTGGAAGAAGCAGCTATGGTTCACGGCCTGGACGCTCAGGTTCTGGAAGACCAGATCAACGATTATCTGGCTGCAAAATAAGTCGGATTTCCGCGTGGATCCAAAAAAGAACGCCTCTCGCAGGCGTTCTTTTTTTTCTGTCCGATTTACCCATTGTTCCGATGGCCCCGTTTTGCTTTCGTCCGTTTTCCTTTCTGCTCCAGCGTCGCCGCTGCTTCTCTCCGGCTCTGCTGGTGGCGGCGGATCGCCTCATCCACACGGCGGCTCCGCTCTTCCTGGCGCCGCTTCTGTATCATCTGATCGAGCAGACGGCCGAGCACGCGGTAAAATTCCGTCTGACGCTCCTCCTCTTCCTGCCGCATCACAGTGTCCGCCAGCTGTTCTGCTTCCCGCTCGGGCAGAAGATCGACAACCACCTCCGGCACTTCGTCCGCTTTTCCCGGTATTGCCGGATCCGGCTTCTCCTTTGCCGTCTCTGCCGCTTCCGCCGGAAACGCTTTGATCTCCGCCGTTGCCTGCACCAGCTTCGGCATCAGCTCGCGGATCGCTTTCAGGTGAAGCCCCTTTTTCTTCAGTTCCCGGATTCCCAGAAAAATCTGAATGTCCTGCGCAGTATAGCAGCGGTGTCCCAGCGAATTGCGGTGGATTTCCATGCCGAGCTCGTCCTCCCAGTACCGGAGCACATGCGCTTTCTCCCCGGTCAGCTTCTCCGCCTCCGTGACCAGATACGTTCTATTTTCCATACGGCAGCCACTCCCTTCTTCCCTTTATTATAAGGATCTGTATCCCCTGCCGCAAGAAAATCTCATCGTAATATTCCGACAATTTCATACAATTATACACAAACGTGCCGCAGGACTATCCCACGACACGTTCTGACACCATACTATTCAGAGCCCCATCTCGATTCCGCTACGCTACATCTCGATGTGGCTTCTCGCCATATGAGGTTGGGGAAAAGTGCTCATTCATGCAAGCATGAGTCGCACTTTTTCCCTCAATTTCGCATGGCTCTGAATAGTTACAAATATTTTTCTTTTATCTCTCTGCATTCGCAAATTTCGTATAATCCGGCAGCCAGACCAGATTGACGGTTCCGATCGGGCCGTTTCGCTGTTTGGCGATGATGATTTCCGCGATTCCCTTATTCTCGGAATCCTTATTATAGTAATCATCTCGATAGATAAACATAACAACGTCGGCATCCTGCTCGATCGCTCCCGACTCACGCAGGTCGGAAAGCATCGGACGGTGGTCGGTACGCTGCTCAACAGCCCGGGAAAGCTGGGACAGTGCAACAACCGGCACATTCAGCTCTCTCGCGAGTGCTTTTTAAGGAACGGCTGATATCCGAAATCTCCTGCTGACGCGATTCCGAGGAGCTCTTTCCGCTTCCCGACATCAGCTGCAGGTAGTCAATGATGATGATATCAAGACCGTGCTCCAGCTTGTATTTGCGGCATTTCGACCGCATCTCTCCGATCGAGATACCAGGTGTATCGTCGATCATCAGTCGGGATTCACCGATCATGCCGGCGCTCTCGATCAGCTTGCTCCATTCGTCGTCTTTCAGGTTTCCGGTTCTCAGATGCTGGGAATCTACTTTCGACTCCATCGAGCAGACGGTTCATCAGCTGCTCCCGCGACATCTCGAGACTGAAAATCGCAACGGCTTTGTCTTTCTTAAACGCCATATACTGCGCAATATTGAGGACAAACGCCGTTTTACCCATAGACGGACGTGCCGCAATCAGGATAAAGTCAGAGTTCTGCAGACCCGATGTCTTGTAGTCCAGATCCGTGAATCCGGTCGGAATACCCGTGACATTTCCCTTCGTCTTCGATGCACGCTCGATGTTCTCCAGCGTATTGATGACAACCTGGCGGATCGGCATGAAGTCTCCGGAATTCCGCTGGCCCAATAACTGGAACATCTTCTTTTCCGTCTCCTCCATGATGACTTCCACCGGCTCTTTGTTCAGATAGCAGTCATTCTCAATCTCTTCTGTCAGCTTAATGAGACGGCGCAGCACCGCTTTCTCGCTGACGATGTTCGCATAATGGCGCACATTCGCCGAAGTCGGCACCGCATTTAAAAAGATCGCGGACAAACTCCATCGAACTGATCTCCGGCGGAACATCCTTTTCACGCAGGCGGTTCTGCAGGGTGACCAGATCGACCGGTTTTCCTCATTGAACAGCTCCACCATGGCATCAAAAATGACGCCGTACTGGTGCTGGTAAAAATCGTCGCTCGTCAGGATTTCCGATGCCGCCATGATGGCTTCGCGCCCCATCAGCATGGAACCGATGACCGACTGCTCTGCCTCGATGCTGTGCGGAAGGATGTTTAATCAGTGCTTCTTCCATAGAATTATGCTTCTTTTACGATAACTTTCAGCTTTGCAGTTACTTTGGTATGCAGGCGGATCGGCACTTCTGTCGTTCCAAGAACCTTGATCGGGCTCGGAAGCTGCATTTTCTTTTTTGTCGATGTCGTATCCGAGCTGCTCTTTTGCTGCCTCAGCGATCTCTTTTGCCGATACGCTTCCGAATACTTTTCCGCCCTCGCCGACTTTGATTGCTACGGTAACCTGTTTGTCCTCAATCTCTTTCGCGAAAGCCTGTGCCTCAGCGAGCTGCTCTGCTGCCACTTTGTCCTCGTGTGCTTTCTGGAGTTTCAGCTCATTCAGGTTTTTGCGGTTGCCTCGATGCCGAGTTTTTTCGGCAGAAGCATGTTTCTTGCATATCCGTCACTTACGTTTACAGTCTGTCCTTTTTTTTGCCAAGTGCTTTGACATCTTCCAGTAAAATTACTTTCATATCAGATTTCTCCTCCATCCTGCATTTCTGTTAAGGTTGATTTTAGAAGGTTTCGCGCCTCCTCCATGTTGACGGTCTCGAGCTGGCATCCCGCCATATTCAGATGACCGCCGCCGCCCATCCGCTCCATGATGATTTGTACATTGACCTCATCGATCGCGCGGGCGCTGATATAGATCACGCCTTTATACTCGGTCAGTACAAAGGACGCCTTGACACCGACAATGTTCAGCAGCTCGTTCGCCGCTTGTGCTCCGACCACCGTCGGGCTGTCCACATAGTCGCTCGGGCATTCGGAAATCGCGAACTGGCCGCGGAACAGCTCCGCATTGCGGATCGTCTCTCCTCTTGCCTTGTAATCGTTCATATCCTCACGGAACAGCTTGCGCACACGCGTCACATCCGCACCGCAGCGGCGCAGGAACGCTGCCGCCTCGAACGTGCGGACACCTGTTTTCTGCATAAAGTTGTCGGTATCGATCATGATGCCGGCATAGATGCTGTCCGCCTCCACGTTCCGGATGCGGATTCCCTCGGTAAAATACTGGAGAATCTCGGCAACCATCTCGCTCGCGGATGATGCATACGGCTCAATATAGGAAAGCACCGAGTTGCGGATCGTATCGCTTCCCTGCCGGTGATGATCCAGCACGACGATCATTTTTCGCCATGTACAGCAGATCCTCACACTGTGTGATGCTCGGCTTGTTCGTATCGACCACAACGAGCAGCGTGTTGTCGTCCATGATCTCTTTCGCCTCATGGTTGTTGACAAACATGTCCGCCTCATAATCCTGGTTGTCGCGGAACGTATTCATCAGCGGAATGATCGAGCTGGTCGGGTTGTCGATGACGATGTACGCTTTTTATTCAGCGTTTTCGCCGCACGGTAGATACCGATGGCCGCACCGAACGAATCGGCATCCGGCAGGCGGTGTCCCATGACAACGACCTTCTCTTTCGTATTCATAAACTCTTTCAGCGCGTGTGCCTTGACGCGGGCTTTGACTCTCGTATTCTTTCCACAGCCTGCGTTTTTCCGCCGAAATACTGAATCTTCGAACCGTCCTTTAAAACGACCTGATCGCCGCCCCGGCCAAGAGCCAGGTCGATCGCGATTTTCGCATACTCGGAGTTTTTCGCAAACGATCCAGCATCTGCTCCGATACCCATACTGATTGTGACCGCCATCTCGTTTCCGATGTTGATGGTCTTGACGTCCTCGAGGATATCGAACTTTTTCTCTTTCAGTTCATTTAACGAACTCCGGCGCATGACCACGATGTATTTGTCGTTCTCATACCGCTTCACCAGTCCGTCAAGATCGTTGAAATATTTGTTGATCTTCCGCTCGACCAGTGCGGTCAGAAGGGAACGGCGGACCTCCTCGACGCTCTCCAGCGCCTCGTCGTAGTTGTCCAGATACAGAAGACCGGCGACCATCGTTTCGTCCTCGAATTTCCGCATATACTCGCGGAGCTCCGTCTCATCGAACAGATACAGTGCCTGAATAAAATAGCCTTTGATATCTGTGTTGATCATCTCCGAATTCTGGATCAGCTCGTCGATGCAGACGCTTTTTACATGGGCACGGAAATTCTTTTCGCCGTAAGCCACGTCGATGTCGGTCTCCTCCTCATTTTTCGGCAGCCGCTCGACCGCCAGCTCCGGAAAAATGGTGGCGATACATTTATGATACTGTGTATCCTTCCCTGTGATTTTTGTAAACTCTTTATTGACCCAGAGAAGTTTTCCCTGCGAATCCATAACGGCATAGGGCAGCGCCAGTTCCTGGATCAGATGCTTCTGAACCTGGCCGTATTCAGTCGCAAAGGTAATCAGCTCGTTGATCACCTGCGGACGCTGTCTGTAATAGAGAACTGCGGCTGTGATCACATAGACTGCAAAAAACAGCGTGAACCACATTCCTGCCATCACATCCACAAAATACATGCCGATATTCATCACAAGCATCAGGATGGACAAAATCAGCGGCCATCGAAGATAGCTCCGCAATTGGCCGCTCAACTTCATTTTGCTTTTCATTTCCTAACACCTTTCCAACGTTGCGTGTTGTATTTCGCTCCTGTCCTTCCGATTATACCACTTTGACCTGTACTTTGGCAACAAGATACTTCTGAATACAAAAAAGGTACCCGCCCTTTTCGGGCAGATACCTCTATTTATTTACCGATTCAAAATGAACGTTCGGACAGTGCTTAGCGCAAGTCAGAATCAATCATCTACGTACGGCATAATAGCCATATGTCTTGCTCTCTTAACGGCTACTGTTACTGCTCTCTGATGTTTTGCGCAGGTTCCAGTTACACGTCTCGGCAGGATTTTACCACGCTCGGATACATATTTTTTCAGTTTAGCTGCATCCTTGTAGCTGATCTCTTCTCCACCACAGAAAACACAAACTTTTCTTCTTCTGCGGGCCGGTCTTCTGGAAGCTGGTCTTTCACTATTATTATAAGCCATGATCAATCTCTCCTTTTCTATCAATTAAATGGCAATTCTTCGTCAATGCCATCGGGAATATTCATAAAACCATCGGCGCTGCCCAAATCAGATGTATTCGCGGACGGAGCCGGATTGTTATGCTGCGGTGCGGAGTATCCTCCGTTGCTTCCGCCTGCATTTTTGCTCTCTGCAAACTCCTGCTCTTCCACAACTACGTCTGTCGTGTAGACCTTCTGGCCTTCACGGTTGGTGTAGCTTCCGGTCTGAATGCGGCCGGTGATGGCGATCTTCGTTCCCTGACGCAGGTATTTCTCTGCAAATTCTGCCTGGCGGCCGAATGCAACGCATCCGATAAAGTCTGCGGTTGCGGAATCGCCGTCTCTGCGGAATCTGCGGTCAACAGCCAGTGTATAACGGGCTACCGCTGTGGAGTTCTCTCCAGCAGAGTATCTGACATCGGGATCTCTGGTCAATCTTCCCATCAATATAACTTTATTCATTCGCTTACCTCTTAAGCTTCCTTTTTAACGACTAAGTATCTCAGTACGTTGTCCATAATACGCATATGGCTCTCGCTCTCTGCCGGAGCTGTTGCGTCTGCTTCAATCTGAATAAAGGAGTAATATGCTTCACGCATATGCTGAATTTCGTATGCAAGGCGTTTTTGCCCCACTCTTCTACTTCGCCAACTGTTCCGCCGTAACGGGTTACATAACCTTTGGCTTTCTCAACTACAGCTGCGCGTTCCTCTTCTTCAAGTTTTGCATTCACAACCAGTGCTAATTCGTACTTGTTCATGCTTTACCTCCTTTTGGACTTTTGGCACCCCATTTTCATTATGGGGAGCAAGGAATTATTTTTATACGTCACAATTTGTTATTTTAACATAAAAAAGGGCTTATAGCAAGCCCTTTTTCGCGTGTTTTCTTGTTTTTTCACGATATTACGCATCTTTTTTTTCGTAATCCGCGGGTGTTTTCTCGACCAGCTTGCGTGCTACCATGATCTGGTGGCCGCAGCCGGTGCATTGAGACGGAAATCTGCGCCGACACGCAGAATTTCCCACTCGCTGCTGCCGCACGGATGCGGCTTTTCAGTTTTACAATATCGCCTACTTCGTAATGTTCTGCCATGTTTCTTCCGCCTTCTATTTTCTAATTGTTTCAAACAGTCGGTATTTTCACGGAGTCTGACATGTCGAAAATAGTTCGATGCTGCCGTCAGTGGAGGATACCGATTTCTCTCCGCCCGCCACTCCGGCTGCAATTCATCCCACCGGATCTATTTCACTTTGAAGCACCTGTCCGATCGGCTGCTGGATCAGAAGATCCGCGTTTTCCATCGGCGTTGCGCCCTTGTTGATGAGAACCAGCGCATCGCCCTCAAAATACTGGAGAAGGCCTGCCGCCGGATAAACCGCAAGTGACGTTCCGCCGACAATCAGAAGATCGGCGGCCGCAATCGCGCGGATCGCACCGTCGAGCACTTTCTCATTCAGACTCTCCTCGTAGAGTACGACATCCGGTTTGATCATGCCTCCGCATTTTTTCACATCTTGGAACGCCGCTGCTCTTTCTCACCAGCTCTGTATCGCAGACTGCCCCACATTTCATGCAGTAATTGCGGTGTGTGCCTCCATGCAGCTCATACACGACTCTGCTTCCGGCCGCCTGATGGAGCCCGTCGATATTCTGTGTCACAACCGCTTTCAGTTTTCCCGCCGCTTCGAGCTCTGCAAGTTTCTTATGCGCCGCGTTCGGTTTCGCGCCGACCGGAAGCATTTTGTCGCGGTAAAAAGCATAAAACTTTTCCGGATAGCGAAGGAAATAGCTGTGGCTTAAAATCGTCTCCGGCGGAACATCGTATTTCTGATGGTAAAGACCATCCACGCTCCGGAAATCCGGGATTCCGCTCTCCGTGGACACGCCCGCACCGCCGAAGAAAACGATATTTTCATGCGTATCAATCAATCTCTGCAGTTCTTCGATTTTTCTTTCCTCTTCCATCTGTCATTCCTCCTTCTGACTAATCATTACCGGTTCCGCCGCACGCCCAGAACGACGAACCGTCCAGTCGTATCGCTCGCCGCACAGGTGGACAGCACAATAATATGGCTGTGTTCATCCATCTCCGGCTGCTCTACCGGGATCTCTGACCGCGCCGCCATGGTATTCAGATACTGTACAAACGCTTCACCCCCGCCGGAATACAGCGTGTAGACATCACTGTCTGCCTCCGTATAAAAGGCAGAAAAAATCTGGTACACATCGTTTGATTCCGGCGTCAGCATCCAGAAATAGACGCTGTCCCTATATTTTTCCTGCTCCTTCATCTGTTTCAACTTTCCGAACATGGAGAGATTCTTCATATTATGACCGTAAACGATTGTGTTTCCATCACTGAAATCATCCCGATTCTGGTAATCGAGGAAAATGGAACCCGCAAAGTTGCTCGTTCCCTCGTACGTCGTATGAAGATACGCATCGTTGTCCGGCCCCTGTACGACCGGGTAACTGATGTCGAGAGCTTCAATATAAAGCCATCCCTTCACATCCGGGTTAATCGCTTTTAAGGATTCAAAATCGACAGCAAGCGGCGGTTCTGTCGGATACGACAGTGGTTCCGGCTCCGGTTCGGAAGGCTCCGCCGGTTCGGATTCCGTCTGCGGCTCCTCTGTTTTCGTCGGTGCCGGTGTCTCCGGTGTTTTTGTAATTTCCGTCGTATACTGCTGCAGATCCCGGTATTCATCCGTGCCGGTCTTGTAATCCAGGTAAATGCCGATCAGCTTGTACCCGGAAAAGCAGAAAACAGCAAGTGCCGCTAAAAATACCAGCGTCCAAAGCGGATTGCCGCGTTTTTTCTGTTTCTTTTCTGTTTTCCCATGCGTCTCCTTTATCACTTTTTACTGTCTGCGCTGTTTTCTCGAAGCGCTCTGAATTTGTCTCAATTATAAGCGTGCCCCTTTCTTTTGTCAACTTATGCCCCCGGAAAAGGATTGCACCCGCCCCCATCTTATGATAGACTAAAAGTCGACTGACAAGTCACTTGTGAATACAGTAACACACCACATACATGAGGAGGAATTCCATATGCGAACAATCAAAAAAGTCGCCTCGCACATCTTCATTGATGGCTTCGGCGGCATGACGCAGGGTCTTTTTGCAACCCTGATTATCGGTACAATGATTCAGCAGATCGGTCTTCTGATCGGCGGTTCGACTGGAAATGTGATCTATCTGCTTGGAAAAGCTGCCGCAGCCCTGACAAGTGCCGGTATCGGTGTCGGCGTGGCAGTGAAATATGGGGAAAGCCCGCTTGTCACGGTTTCTGCAGCCGTCGCCGCCATGGTCGGCGGTTATGCCGGCAAGATCACCGGCGGCACATTCTTTGTGGACGGAAATGCCGTTCTGGCAGGACCTGGCGAACCGCTCGGCGCTTTCATCGCAGCTTTCGCAGGCATCACCTGCGGCCATCTGGTTTCCGGCAAGATCAAGGTTGATATCATCGTGACACCGGTCATCACCATCGGAGCCGGTTCCGTTGTCGGACTGCTCGTCGGACCGCCGATCTCCCAGATGATGACAGGCCTTGGAAGCATCATCAACTGGGCAACGGAACAGCGGCCGTTCATCATGGGCATCGTTGTTTCGGTCGTCATGGGTATGGTTCTGACACTGCCGATCCGCTCCGCTGCACTCGGCATCATTCTGAATCTTTCCGGTCTTGCCGCCGGTGCCGCAACGATCGGCTGCTGCTGCAACATGGTCGGATTCGCGGTTGCAAGTTATCGGGAAAACAAATTCGGCGGCCTTGTCGCACAGGGTCTTGGAACCTCGATGCTTCAGGTGCCGAATATTATGCGTCATCCGCTGATCTGGCTGCCCGTCATCTTCTCGAGTGCGATTTTAGGACCCGTCTCCACAATCCTCGCCAATATGCAGAATAATGCAACGGGAAGCGGCATGGGTTCCGCAGGTCTTGTCGGACAGATCACAACGTATCAGACGATGATCACTTACGATGATCCGAAGCTCGTCATCATCAAAATCATTCTGCTCCACTTCGTGCTTCCGGCTGTGATCACCTTGTTCTTCTCAGAGGTATTCCGCAAGGCAAACCTGATCAAATCCGGCGATATGGCTTTGAATCTGTAATCTGTATTTTTAAAAGGGAATGGAACTGCGCATCCGGCAGCTCCATTCCCTTTTTATCCACATTTCTCTTCTGATTTTTTCTGTTTTTACACCGTTTCTTCTGCGTTTTCCGCATTTTCCACTGCCGCGGCCAATTCAGCTTCCGCTGCCGCTTCTTCTGTCTCCGTTTCTTTCCCCGGCCGCACGCGGTGTGCCTCTACCATTGGCTCAATGGTCTGTGCCATCAGCAGATGGATCATGTCAAGGCTCCGCTCGCGGAACCGCGACGGCAGAAGCGGCGCGATCGCCACATCCGTCACGAGGGATTCAAGGCCCTCGATAATCAGATCCTTGCCCGGCGTCTCATTCCACTCCAGTCTGATCCGCTCGAAATCACGCTGGAAAATGATTTTGACCTTCCGTCTTGCGGCCTCTTCCAGAAATGCAAACTCAAGCTTCAGCACCAGTTCGCCGTCTTCATTCTCCGCAAACTGTCCCGTCGTTCCGAGCAGATACGATTCCTCGTTTTCCACCCATTCTACAACTTTGGACCCCGTAAGACCGATCGCAATGCGCTGTGTTTTTCTCCCTCGGTCAGCTCGACAAAGAAACGGCCTTTTTCATAGAAGAAACCGATGCGGCGGATGCCGTCGGAAAAGTTGTTGTGGAAGACCTGCAGCGTCAGCGGAAACATGCCGACATGCGTGTCCTCCATTTTATATTCTTTTCCGTGCAGAAGCTGCGCCATGTCGATCTGACGCGGTGTTCCGCTGTTCCGCGGCCCCGGTGTTCTCCGCTTCCAGCCGCCGCGCAGGATTCTTCCCGGTGTCTCTTTCGCGCCCTCCAGATCACGGCAGGTCTGCACCAGCTTCTGATATGCCATCGGGCTTTCCGCCTCGCCGGATTTCAGCTCCGCACCAAATTCCGCACCGAAATACTTCCGCACAATGTCGAGCATCTCACACGTCTGGAACAGCTCGTTGCTGCCCGCATTCGTCACAATCACCACGCCGGTATCCGGGTAACCGAGCACGTTCTGCCCCAGCATGCCATTGAACGCAAAGCTGCCCGGCCGCTCCTCCATCCAGACCTGGTAACCATAGCCATATTTTCCCATCTTTTCCGGCGGTGTCGCATGAACGGAGGTGGACGCTGCGACCCATTCCGCCGGGACGATCTGTTTTCCTTCGAATTTTCCGCCGTTCACGTACATCACCCCGAGCTTGGCCGCGTCCTCCGGGCACAGGAAGAGGCCCCAGCCGCCTTTCGTAATCCCTGCCGGGCAGCTCTCCCAGAAGACTTTCCGGATGCCAAGAGGCTCAAACAGACGCGGCCGCAGGTAATCTACCATTTTCATGCCGGTGCGCTCCTGTATGATTGCAGACAGCAGATACGTGTTCATACTGTTGTACTCAAACGCTTCGCCCGGTGTTCCCTTGACCGGCGCATTTAAGAAGCTGTCCACCCAGTCGTTGCCGGAAACAACGCCCATCTCATTGAACTGTACGCCGCTCTTCATCGTCAGAAGATGCTCCACGGTCAGATTCGGGCGCAGGATCTTCTGCAGCAGACCATTTCGTTTTTTTCAAAAATATCATAGACGTTCTCGTCCAGGGAAAGTTTTCCTTCACTGATCAGAAAACCGACCGCCATGCCGGTGATGCTCTTGCACATCGAATACGTCGCGTGCCAGATGCCGCTGCGGTATGGGGCGAAATTGCATTCGCAGATGACCTGTCCGTTCCGCAGGACCAGCAGGTGATGCATGTCCGTATGGCGGGCGGCGGCGAGCTCACGAAGCATCTGCGTCAGCTTTTCCGATGAGATTCCCTCACTCTCCGGCGTCACACGCGGAAAATATGTCTCCGGAGATGCAAAATCCCGAACGCTTCCTTCTGCGGCGCAAAGTCCGTCTTTCCCATATGTCCTGTCGTCCCACTCATAAATCCCCAGATCATTTCCATTGCGGTTAACTGTTCTTTCGCTGCCATGTACGATGCCTCCTGTCTCATGCGGTTGGATTTCCCTGTTTTCCAGTTTTCTTCATTATATCCAGATTCCTTGAAAATCGCAATGCTTCTTCTGATAAAAAGAACCGACATAGAAATCTGTATTTCGATTTCTGCCGGTAACACCGGCTACCGGATCCGGATCTTCTCCGTACCAGTTATTCAGATAGTAATTCTTTCCATCGGTATAACGACTCTTGTTTAAGGTTTTTCCCCGTACATCTTTTTTACATCCGGGCCGTACTCATCGATCAGATCATTCAACGGAAGCAGTGCGCCTGCCTCAATGTAACGGTTTACAATATCATTTCCACGATCCATCAGGACGATATCCGGGTAATTCTGACCGGTCAGCATCAGGTTCAATTTTTCCAGCGGATCTCCGGTTGGATTTTCTACCTGAATTTTGACACCTGTTTTTTCCTCAATTGCTTTTTTGCAACTGGATCATCAAAGGTATTGCTTCCGGAGTTTTTGTCAAAGATAGAAATCGTAACTCCGTCTGTTGATACCTCGCCCGATGCAGATGATGCACTGCCGGATGCAGTACTTGATGATGTACTGCCATTTGATCCGCATCCTGCAAGCATTCCCGCTGCCATCAGGACACTCATCGCCATTCGAGCATGATTCCTTTAACAAAATATTTCTGAATAAACGGATAAACCATGATAATCGGAATGGTCGCAATCATCGTAGCAGCCATTCGAATGCTGTCCGGCGTAATGGTCTGTGACGCCTGATTTGCCGCCTGGTTCGCTGATGAAGTCTGATACTGATTCAGAATTTCAACCAAAATGGACTGCATTGTTTTTAAAGACTGTGCATTCGTAAACAAATATGCATCGAACCAAGAATTCCAATGGGTAATTGCGACAAACAGTGCAATGGTCATAATAATCGGCTTGGACAATGGAATTACCATTTTAAAGAAAACTGTCAGATCGTTTGCTCCGTCAATTTTCGCCGATTCAAAAATCTCTGCCGGCATTCCCTCTATATAATTCTTTACCAGAATCATATTATAAACACTTACCAGGTTCGGGAAAATAAATACAATGAAATTATTCAGCATTCCAAGGCTCTTTAATACCATATAATACGGAACCATTCCGCCGCCAAAATACATGGTGAAGATAAAGAACAGGTTCAGCTGTTTCCGGAACAGCAGCTCTTTTCTGGAAAGCACATAGGCAAGTGCTGTCGTGACAAGGACCGCCAGCGGTGTACCAATTGCAGTACGAAGTACAGTGATCAGAATGCCATGCAAAAATGTGGCACGTCCCAGAATATCTTTATAACTTGCCAGACTCAGTTTTCTCGGCAGAAAGTAGAGCCCGCCGCGCAGTGCATCGGTTGCATCGTTAATGGATACCACAAAAATGTTCCAGAACGGATACACACAGATCACAGTAACTAACACCAGAAAAACCACTTTGAAAATATCAAGAAACCAGTCACTGGCACAACGTTTTCTTTTTGATTTTAATTGCTTTTTCTCTCATTTTCCTTCCTCCTAAAACAGTGCCGTATTATCATCACTGAATTTCTTCGAAAGTGCATTTGCACTGATGACCAGAATGAAGGAGACTGCGGATTTAAAGAATCCTACTGCAGTACCGTAAGAATACATTCCGTTTTTCAGACCATAGCGGTATGCATACGTATCAAGTACATCAGAATAATTTAAAATAGCATCATTAGACATCAACAGCTGCTGCTCATATCCTGTATTCAGAACACCTCCGATTGCCAGAATCAGAAGAATCATAATGGTCGGCTTTAATGCCGGAAGTGTGATATGCAGAATCTTCTGCATTCTCGTCGCACCATCCACATCCGCTGCTTCATACATATCCTGGCTGATGCCGGAGATTGCCGCCATATAGATAATCGCATTGTATCCAAGTACCTTCCACGCATTTGCGATCGCGATGATCCACCAGAAATAGGGTCCTTTCTGGAAAAACAGAATCGACTCATCGGTTAATCCGAGGAATTTTAACAGATTGTTGATGACGCCGTCTGAAGAAAGGAATGTAAGGAAAATGTTTGCCGCAATAACCCAGGAAATAAAATAGGGAATATAAGATGCGGTCTGTACAAATTTCTTTGCCTTCTGGTTTCGAACTTCATTCAGGCAAAGCGCCAGAATGATTGGCAGCGGGAATGAGAATAACAGTGTCAGTAAGCTGGTTGCCAGTGTGTTTCTCATGATTTTTGTGAAATCTGTGGAAAAAGAAATACTTGAACCAGTCAAGACCGACAAACTGCGAATTCACCATATCCGCAAAATAGCCGCTACCCTGCGGCGTGTAGTTGATGAAGGACATATACAGTCCTGTCATTGGTGCATAGCAGATCAGAATGACCCATACCAACGATGGAAGCAGCAGTAAAAACAGATATTTCTGTTTCCAGAACCGTTCCGCGAGGCTTTTTTTGTGCTTTGCATGCACGTTTTCTTTTTTCATGCCTTCTCCTTCTTTCTTCTTTTTTTGTTCATCTTGTACACTCTTGCTGTCTATGTTTCCATTCTAATGGATAGTC
>VOFC01000710.1_pt1 | contig 22000 bp, 33 predicted proteins | sample 5384161 | NCBI WGS metagenome assembly VOFC01 (sample SAMN12384722, study PRJNA508395) | human gut metagenome | isolation source: healthy gut B | host: Homo sapiens | reverse complement strand
ATCCATTAAGAGACTTCGGGATAAACTCGGAGCGGAGCATGCGATCAGGACAGTGTATGGAATTGGTTACGTGGGGAGTGATATGTGGATATTCATAGTATTTGTCTGCGTGACAGTTACTGCAATTATTATTTTTGTAAATTACAGACGCACAAAGAAAACAATGGATACGATAGAAGAAATGCTGAATGTGGCAGTCAAGGGAGAATTTACAGAGGGACAATTCGACGAGACACGCATGTCGGCTTTGGAGACAAAATTTGCCCATTACTTATGCATCTGCTCTGTCCGCACAAAATGTAGAGGCAGAGAAAGACAAAATAAAAGCATTGATTGCAGACATTTCCCATCAGACAAAAACGCCGATCGCAAAATCTTCTCTTATATAGTGAGCTTTTTTTACTTGAAGAGGATCTTCCACAGCAGATTGAAGGAAATGTGTCTGCAATCCATGAACAGACGCAGAAACTAAAATTTATGATCGAGTCGCTTGTGAAATTATCACGTCTGGAAAATGGAATTTTACAGCTTGTTCCTTGGATGGAAAAGCTACAGCCAATGTTAGAGCGTGCAGTGTGGGAACTGAAACAGAAAGCAGAAGAAAAAGGATTACAGATAAGTTTACATAATACTGATGTTGAAGCTTATTTTGATCCGAAGTGGACAGGAGAAGCAATCGGTAATGTGATTGATAATGCGATAAAATACACAGAGCATGGGGGAAATATCCGTTTCGGCTATTTCTTATGAAATGTTTGTGAGAATTGACATTGCAGATACCGGATGTGGTATCCGGGAAGAGGAGTTGCCGAAGATTTTTAGGAGGTTCTATCGATCAGAACTGGTAAAGGATGAAGAGGGCGTTGGAATCGGACTTTACCTGACCAGAGAAATTTTGCAGGAGCAGGGTGGCTATATCAAAGTGTCCTCCGTATATGGACAGGGGAAGTAAGTTTTCCATTTATCTGCCTAAAAATAATTTTTGAAAAAGTACATCAACTATACCGGAATCGCAGAAATATGTTTTTTAAATAGTAAATGCAATTCTTTCAATACTGTAAGAATTTCATTTGCCATGGAAAGAGTCTGGAAAGAATACTGTGTGATAATCTGTATGTAACAAAAAAATGTTATATACAGATTTTTTTGCTTCGCAAAACAAGGAGGCTAAATCCTCTCCTCGCTAAGGAGCTCATTTTGCTTCGCAAACTTTTTACAAGGAAACAAGGAGGATATATGGATATTTTAAAAGCATGTGGTTTAAGGAAAATATACGGAAGCGGAGAGACAGCCGTACATGCACTGGATGGTGTGGATCTTACGGTGGAGAAGGGCGAGTTTGTGGCAATTGTCGGCACAAGCGGAAGTGGAAAATCAACCCTTTTACATATGTTAGGCGGACTTGACCGACCGACAGAGGGAAAAGTGTTTGTGGATGGAAAAGATATTTTTTGCATTGAAGGATGAGGAACTTACGATCTTCAGGAGAAGAAAGATCGGGTTTGTATTTCAGGCGTATAATCTGGTTCCGGTCTTAAATGTCTATGAAAATATCGTGCTGCCGATTGAACTGGACGGTGGAAAGATAGACCGGAAATTTATCGATAGCATTACAGAGACACTTGGATTGCAGCAGAGACTGGATGCACTTCCGGGGCAGCTCTCCGGCGGACAGCAGCAGAGGGTGGCGATCGCAAGGGCATTAGCGGCAGCACCGGCGATCATATTGGCGGATGAGCCGACCGGAAATCTGGACGGAAAGACCAGTCAGGATGTGCTGAGTCTTTTGAAAGTGACCAGCCGGAAATTCGCACAGACTATTGTGATGATCACACACAATGAGGAGATCGCGCAGCTGGCAGACCGTATTATTCGAATTGAGGACGGACGTATTATAAAGTAAAAGACACTGACAGGTACAGGACAGATTCGAATAGGAAACGGAGAAAAATTATGAAAGTAAAAAATCAGAAATGCATACGCAGACTAAGCTATAAATCGCTGTGGGCGACCAGAAAAAGAAATGTTATCGCAATCTTTGCGATTGCTCTTACCACGTTATTATTTACATCACTTTTCACAATTCTTATGTCGCTGAATGAGAGTTATGAAACTTACAATTTCAGACAGGCAGGCGGCTATGCGGACGGAACGTTCAAAGAACTGAGTGAGGAACAGGTGGAAAAAATATCAGTACATCCGGGAATCAGGGAAGCCGGAGAACGCATCGTATGTGGATTTTGCACCACAGGTGTTTTTGGAAAAGTTCCGGCAGAAGTCAGTTACATGGATAAAAACTGTACAAAATGGAGCTATGCGACACCAACGACAGGAAGAGAACCTGAGAAGAGCAATGAGATCGCAATGGACACGGTTGCATTAAAGCTGCTCGGGGTGACACCGGAGCTGGGAGCAAAGGTGACGATAGAGTATCAGGCTGGAGATAAAACGAATGGGGGATTTCAGGAAACAGATACGTTTATTCTGTCAGGATACTGGGAATATGATGATCTGATGCCGGTTCATTATATCAATGTATCAAAAGACTACGTGAAGTCAGTGCAAGAAAAGTGGGTGGCATCAGGAGAGAAAGCTTTCCGGACAGACCTGAATGTCATGCTGCCTTCAAAATTAAATATTGAACAACAGATGCAGAAAATCGACACAGACTTAGGATATGACTGGAATACGAGAGATCAGGAGAACAGTGCCCGTATCGGAGTCAACTGGGGTCTTACTGCTTCACAGCTAAATGCAGGGATGGATCCGGAACTTCTTGCTGCGATCGCAGCATTTCTGCTTCTTGTGATTTTTACCGGATATCTGATCATTTATAATATTTTTCAGATTTCAGTTACCGGAGATATCCGGTTTTACGGGCTGCTTAAGACAATCGGAACAACGCCGCGGCAATTAAAACGAATGATCAGACAGCAGGCATTCCTTTTATGTGTGGTTGGCATTCCGGCCGGACTTCTTCTGGGATATGGAATCGGGGCATGGCTGACACCTATTGTTTTAAAGGGCACAACAGTTGTGGGAACACATGTAACGATCAGCAGTTCCCCGGTAATTTTTGCCGGCTCTGCAATCTTTGCAGTAATCACTGTTTTCCTCTCCTGTACAAAGCCCGGAAAAATGGCAGCAAAAGTTTCTCCGGTGGAAGCAACAAAATATACAGAGTGTGTCAGTGTGAAGAAAAAGCGCCGCAGCTCGCATGGAGCAAAGGTTTATCAGATGGCATTTGCCAATCTGGGAAGAAACAAAAAGAAAACAGTTCTTGTTGTGATATCCCTGGCACTTTCGGTAACACTTTTGAATGTACTCTGTTCTTTTGTGGGTGGCTTTGATACGGAAAAATATATTTCACAACGAACCTGCGCCGATTTTATCGTGAGCAGCACAGATTATTTCCGCTACAATGATGCAGATGAATATATTTCAGAAGAAACTATTGCAGAAATTCAGGAAAACACGAGTGAGACGGTCAGCGGCAGCGGCTATATGACAGATATGACCACAATGGTATGGATGGATACAGAGCAATATAAGAAAATGGCAGTACCGTATCTTGGCGAAGAAGAGCTGGAAGAAAAAAGTGAAGTATTATGAAAAAAAGGGGCAGTGAAATAAAGACTCCAACAATACTGGAAGGTCTGGATGAGGCACTCTTTGAAAAAGTGACGGTACTGGATGGAGAACTGGATCCTTTGTTTGATGAGAATACACATGCAATTGCGATCCGTGTGCATACAGATGATTATGGCAATGTGGAAAATATAGAACGCTATCCTAAAGTTGGGGATACACTCACCATGGTTTACCAGAATATGTATGGAATCGATACCAGGACAAGGTGAACCTGCTGATCCTGCGACAACGCCGGAAGAGTATGTGGAGATCCGTGAGGAAGAACCAAGGGAAGTGGACTATACCGTGTGCGCACTTGGGAAGTTCCATATGCCATGACATTCCGCTATAGCGGATTAGGATATGACACAATACTTCCGGCAGAACGGATGAGGGAGGACTGCAGTGCAGAGCTGATCCGGAAATTCTATCTGTTTGATACTCCGGATATGGAAGCGGAAAATGCAGCGGAGCGTTATCTTGCGGAACTTACTGCAGGAGATACTTCTGTTCTGATGTATGAGAGCAAAGCTTCTATCCGAAGTGAATTTGAACAGTTTCAGAAAATGTTTTTCCTTCTGGGCGGTGTTTTGTGTGCGATCATCGGACTGGTCGGCATTTTAAATTTCTTCAATGCGATCATGACCGGAATCCTTGCAAGAAAAAAGAGAGTTTGCCGTGTTACAGTCGGTTGGAATGACAAACCGCCAGTTAAAGCAGATGCTTGTGCAGGAAGGGCTGTTTTACACTGCCGGTTCTGTGGTGGTGGCGTTTCTTCTGTCTTTGGTCTGCGGACCATTATCAGGAGACATGATGGAGAAGATGTTCTGGTTTTGCACTTATCATTTCACAATCCTTCCGGTTATTGCGATGCTTCCGGTGTTTGCAGTGCTCGGCTGCCTGATCCCTGCGGTACTTTATCAGGCGGGAAGCAGACAGAGTATTGTGGAACGGCTGCGGGAGACAGAGTAAAGAAAATGGAAATTTTGGAAGATATTGGCATTAGATATGCTGGTATCTTCTTTTTTTATATATAAAAAGAAATTATTGCTAAAAAGTATAAAAAGGTATAAAATAAATACAAAAAGTATAAAAACCTATAAAAAAGTATAAAACAATAGAAAAAGTATAAAAAACTATAAAATGTTACAAAAAGTATAAAGAACTATAAACGGCAAAAAATATTGTGAGGTGACTTATGCAGAATCCATTTACAACAACATTTAGCAAAAACTCCGGAATATACCTATATACACACAGAAAAAACAGAAGAAATTTTAGAAAATTTTGTATATGAAAATCCATCAGAGTCAGTATATAAAATAACAGGCGTCAGAGGTTCCGGGAAAACAGTGATACTTGCGAAGGTGGAAGAAGAATTGAAGAATAATGAAAACAGGTATATAAACTGGCTTGTTTTTGATGTGAATCCAGCAAGAGATATACTGGGACAGATAGCGGCAATGTTAGTCAAAGCCGGTTTCGGTTCAGAAGAGAAAAAAACAACTGTAGAAGTTGAAGAAATGATACAGAATGTCCAGAAGAAGGGAAGAAAGATATTAATAGGAATTGATGAAGTATCAAAATCAGAAGAGATGATAAAGTTTGCATCAGAATATGGAAGATGGCTTCGTGCGGGTTATCCGGTTTATTTTGTATGCACTGGTTTATATGAAAATATTCAGGAACTTTGCAATGTCAACAACCTTACCTTTTTCAGAAGAGCGACGACAGTGAAGACAGAACCTCTGAATATGATAAGAATGACGGAGATGTACAGGGAGCAAATTAAACATTGATGTCAGTCAGGCAAGAGAGCTGGCGAAGATTACAAAGGGATATGCCTATGCTTTTCAGGAATTAGGAGTGCTGTGTTTTAAGAAAAAAAAAGAGAATGAGACACTGGAAGATATCCTTTCAAAGTTAAAGTCAGAATTATTTGCATATTCCTATGAAAAAAATATGGGAAGAGATGACGGAAATGGATCGATTTCTGGCTGGATTGCTGACAGAAAAGGAAGAATATAAGCGTGATGAAATACTTAAGCTTATGGGTGAAAAAGCAGGCAGTTATTCAATGTACAGAGATCGTCTGATAAAAAGAGGAATATTGAATAACCGACAGGGATATGTCTCACTTGCGCTGCCGTATTTTGCAGATTATATCAAGGAATACTGCTGATAAAACCAGAAACAAATGAAATAAATAGAGATTAGCAAAACAGGCAGCCCCAATGTTCATTACGAACATCGGGGCTGCCTGTTTTTTATACAATAGAGAATATTTTTAATATCCCATTGTATAAATCATCTTATAGCTGAATATCTGAAACAGAATTAGCAACCGAATTTAAAATATTTGCAGATCAGATTAAATAATTCAGCGCAATTAGTTGTAAAACACATAGTGACGACCTCCTTATTTTTATTTTTTTGATAACGCATAAATGGTTATCGTTTGTCCTTCAGACAGTTCCAAACCGGTATTCAACTTCGGGGAGAAGCCGGGAACCAATGCTTGAATGTTACAAACATATTTCTTAAGGACAAATAAATTGTAACAAGTTTGTAACAAATAGACAATAGGAGGCGATTGGCAATGCTTCCAATGCATGGAAGAGAGGAAAAAAGCGAAAGAACTTCATCAAATCTTAATGTTTTACCTCATTGGAAGTTCATAAAGAATCCTTTACAATAAGTACATGATCATAAAGGGAATGAGTCAGTTACGCACTGAGAACATTCGAATCCGGAGGAGAAGAAAATGTACCGTATATTAGTATGTGATGATGAAAAAGATATTGTTTCCGCATTGAAAATATATCTGATGGCAGACGGCTATCAGGTTTTTGAGGCTTACAACGGCAGAGAGGCGTTGGAAATTTTAAAGAAGGAAGATATTCATCTTGTTCTTATGGACATTATGATGCCGGAGATGGATGGCATCACAGCAATGTTGAAAATCCGTGAAGTCAGCAATGTTCCGGTGATTTTGCTCACCGCCAAAAGCGAGGACACCGATAAGGTGCTCGGACTTACCGTGGGAGCAGACGATTATGTGACAAAACCGTTTAATACGGTGGAACTGCAGGCGCGCGTGAAATCCCAGCTCAGGCGTTACATGAAACTGGGAGGCGGCACGGTCAGACCGGACACGATCGTGATAGGTGGGATCGAACTGAATGATGTCACGAAGGAAGTGACACTTGATGGAGATAAAGTGCAGCTGACAAGAACCGAGTATGATATTTTAAAACTTCTGATGCAGCATCCGGGGCAGGTTTTTTCGCCGAATGAAATTTATGAGAAAGTGTGGAACGATAATCCATTTCGGAATGAGAATACGGTAGCGGTACATATCAGACATCTGAGGGAAAAGTGGAGTATAATCCAGCGGAACCAAGACACTTAAAAGTTGTCTGGGGGAGAGGCTATAAAATGGAAGTGTAAGTAAGAAAAGGACAGTCGATATGAAACAGTTGAGACAATCGCCCGTGGCAAAAATCATTGCGTGGATTTTGATCACGGTGTCAGCCCTGATGCTGTTGGCAGGCACAGCCGGGGCATATTCCATCAGTGAACTTGGGTTTTATACAAGAAGTGTAGAAGACATCCGGGAGGAGCAGTTTGAACGGATTGCCGGAAAGTACTCTGCGAGAGTGCTGCTGAATCTGAATAACACGGAAAATGAAACCTATTTTAAGGATACCAACTTCCGGTATGGAGTTGTGGAAGCGTCCAATTACGAGGAATTGGAAAAACTGGATCTGAATCAGCAGAGCACCTATGTGCAGTCGAATTTTGATGAGAAAGTAAGTCTCGACAATCTTCATCTTTTTCAGTGTAATATGAATGCTGACACATCGATTTATGTGGACAACTCTGTGCTTGGCGGGTATTACATTACGCACAGTACCAGAGAGTACAGAAATAAATATATCAATGAATATGTGTATGATACAGATAGCGGTATTTTTTTTATCAGGTGTCAGATGTGTCAGCTGCACAGATTTCAGAAGAAGGAGAAACTGCAGCTGAAATATGGTATTTCCCGGTGTCAGAAGTGAAAGTGACACTGGTGGATGACAGTACCGGAGAGACGACAGACTATGCGTATGTATACAATACGGCAGATAAAGAGTATGAGGCACTGCAGCAGGGGATGTCAGAAGGTGACGGTCAGGCGGTACTTTGTATTACCATCCAGAATGCAAAGGGTGCAGATGAAAATGATCTGCACAATGTAAAAAATATTCTGGAAAATGCACCGCTGACGTTTTGGCAGCTGACTGCGACAGCATATTCTTACGGAACATCAGACTGGACGGCAGAGATGAGTTATCCATATACGCAGGAACAGCAGACAGAGCAGGTCACAGTGTCAGAGACAGTCGTGAGTGCACCGACAACGGTTACATCGCAGCCGGTAGAGCTTTCCTATGTCGGAGGGCTGCCGGACGATATGATAAAAAACCGTACCGATTATGATTCCACCGAGGCAGATTTCCTTTCCACTGTTCAGGGCAGTGATGCAGGAACCGATTACTATGTACTATCTGTGATTCCGGATGCGGATAGTCTTATGAAAAAAGAGGGTGTCGGAGTCTGGGGCAGCGATTATTTTGTCCAGATCAATGAGATTGTGAATCTGGCGGATCACATGAAATACAGCGTGTATGTGATCCTCGCACTCAGCCTGACGGTATTTGTGGCAAGCTTTGTCTATCTGGTAAGTGCAGCAGGACATAAAAAAGATCAAAAACAGGTGCAGGGAGGTTTTCTTTGCAAAGTACCGGCCGATCTGCTTACTGCCATATTTTTAGCAGCAGAATCAAGTCTGGCAGTGGGCATTTCACTGCTTGGCAATGCCGGAAGTCCTGACAACTATGTTTTTTATGTGGCGGCAATGCTTTTTCTGCTTCTGTGTGGCGGATGGCTGGCACTAGGGTATCTTCTGGATTTTGCAGTGCGCATCAAGCTTGGAAAGTGGTGGAGAAATACACTCATCTATAAAGTGCTCCGTTCGATCTACCGTGGCTGGAACAAAGTGGGCGAGAATAAGTCCATCCTGTGGAAAGGACTTGCGATTTTTCTTGGCGTAAACTTTTTGGAAGTTCTGATCTTTGTTGTGTTTGGTGTCGATTATTCTAAAATCATGATCGTTTGGTTTGCAGAGAAAGCCGTGATTCTGTTTGCGGGCGGAGAAATCTTAATTCAGATGAAGAGACTTCAGGAAGGAGGAAAACATATCGCGGAGGGCGATCTGGATTATCAGATCGACACGGAACGTATGCTTCCGGCACTAAAGAGCATGCGGCAGATTTAAACCGCATCAATGAGGGCGTTTCCAAAGCGGTAAACGAGAAAATGAAAAGCGAGCGTTTCAAGACGGAGTTGATCACCAATGTCTCACATGATATCAAAACACCGCTTACCTCGATCATTAACTACGTGGATCTGCTGGAAAAAGAAGAAATTCCAAATGAAAATGCAAAGGAATATCTGGAGGTTTTGGAACGTCAGTCTGCGCGCCTGAAAAAGTTAATTGAAGATTTAATAGAAGCGTCCAAAGCGTCAAGTGGAAGTCTTTCCGTGAATCTGGAAAAACTCGAGGCAGGGGTGTTTCTCGTGCAGACTGTAGGGGAATTTAAGGAGAAAACGGAGAAGAACAAATTAGATCTTCAGATCAAAAGCCGGAAGAACCGATTTATATTATGGCGGATGGCAGACATTTCTGGCGTGTTATTGATAATTTGATGAACAACATATGCAAATATGCACAGCCGGAGACAAGAGTTTATATCAATTTAGAGCAGACCGGAGAAAAAGTGCAGATTACATTCCGCAACACTTCCAGCTATCCGCTGAACATTTCCAGCGAGGAGCTGATGGAGCGATTTGTCCGTGGAGACAGTTCCAGAAACACAGAAGGAAATGGTCTGGGCTTGTCGATCGCAGGAAGCCTGATGGAACTTATGCATGGAAAAATGCAGCTTTTCGTGGACGGAGATTTATTCAAAGTCGTTCTCGAATTTGACCGGTGCGAAGCTTCATAAAAAATAGAACGTGGACAGTAAGAACAGTCTTAACATAAAAAATGTGAGGACTGTTCTTTTTTTGCAATAAAATGTTTGCGGAACTTATATTTTATTGTATGTGAAAAAGTATTTTTGTGATAAAATATATTCATATTTGAAAAAACGGGCGTTCATTAGGATGAAATGATAGAACGAAACTTGGAGAAGTGCAGAACGATGAAGATAAAGAATAGTATTTTAACATTATTGTTATTTTTTACTTTAGTGCCAGTGTTGGTTTTCGGGTTGTTTTCCATATATGAGACTAATCAGACAATCGATGAGATGGCGGAAAAGAATCTGAAAGCAGTCAGCCAAAACCAGATTATGAATATCCAGAAGTTCTGTGGGGACAGGCGGGAAGAGATGGAGATGGTGGCGAACTATTCGCTGACACAGGATGCGATCCGGTACAGTCTGGGGGAGAGTGACAATCCGGTGGATCAGGAGTATGTGAACAATGTCTTAAAGGAGCGCAAGAAATACGGAACATACGTGGCGAGTGTGTCTATTCTTGATAAAAAAATTTCCATGTTGTAGGTTCGAGTGAAAATTATGACATCAGCGAGATCAGTGAGATGAAATACGTGGACAAGTGTTTTCATACCGGAGACTTCATTATAGGAGATTGCTATGAGAGGGAGACAGACGATGGACTGAAAAAATCGTTCCGGCGTACATTGGTGTTTTCTGGAATGATAATCTGATCGGCTATATTGCAGAAGAACTGGATACCGCATATTTTGACCAGCTGCGTCTGAATATGGACTCGCTCGCAGAGGAACATTTTATCTTCTGGATGGAAATTATGCGATCATTACGGCGGGAACTACAACGCAGAAAGAGAGTCTCTCAGGATTTACGAGCAGCCAGAAGGACCGGGAGGATTTCCAGAAGGCGTGGGACGCAATCGATCATGAGGAGAATCCGCAGGGGAAGTGCGTTACCATTATCAGGGAATGTCTATATTACATACTATTCAAATGTGGAATGCACGGACTGGGGTGTGCGTATCACAGAGAATCTCAGCGCCCAGAAAAGAGTGCGAATAATTACAGTTTTCTGATGGCATTTGCAGTTGCGTTTGTCACATTCGGGGTTCTGATCACACAGAACATAATGACAAAGAGGCTGCTTGCACCGATCGAAAAATTATGGATACATTTACCCGGATCAAGACAGAGCAGGACTATTCACTGCGCATACCGGTTGAGACTAAAGATGAGATGGGAAAACTTTCCGCAGGGATCAATGAGCTGCTGGCCTATATTGAGGACGAGGATATACAGGAAAAACAGAGACAGCGTCATTTGAGAGAACTTGCCGAGCTTGATCCGCTCACCGGGATCAAGAATAAGAAAAGCGATTGAGCAGAGCGTGCTTTCTATGGTGCAGCAGGCGGCAGAAAATGACAGACGGGTTGTAATTGGATTCCTTGATATCGATGATTTCCGGGATTACAATACAAACTTTGGACATCAGGAGGAGATGCAGTCATTCAGTTTGTGGCGGGTGTTTTTGCAGAGGGAATTAAAAGGATTCGTCGGAAGAAATGGCGGTGACGAGTTCGTGTTTGGCTATGCAGGAGATCTGGATAAAAGTGAGATCGAGACAGTCATTTCACGTATTTTGAAGGAGTTGAACGAAAATTACATAAGTCCGAGGACAAAAAGCTGATGCCGGTGCCGTGTAGCATCGGAATCGTAAGTGCCAGAGGAGACAGCCTTGATTATGCTAATCTCGTTCAGAAAGCGGATGAGGCAATGTACCGGGCGAAGGAGGCTGGCAAAAACACCTTTTATATTATAGAATTGTAGGAATTTGACATGAGACAGCAAAATCAGGAATTAACACATGTAAAACATGAATTTGATCCCATTTTTGATGAAAATTCAGAGATATTGATTCTCGGTACACTTCCTTCTGTGAAGTCGAGAGAGCAGAATTTTTATTATGGACATCCGCAGAACCGTTTCTGGAAAGTCATTGCGGCACTTTTTTGTGAGCCTGTGCCGGAGAGAATCCCAGAGAAAAAGGATTTGCTGTTAAAACATCATATTGCGCTGTGGGATGTGATCGCAGAGTGCGATATTGCAGGTTCTTCCGACAGTTCCATCAAAAATGTTGTTCCGGCGGAGCTGTCTGTGATCCTTGACCATGCGCCGATCAGGACAATCTATGCTAATGGTGCGAAAGCATATGACCTGTATCAAAAGTATACTTATCCGGTCACTGGCAGGGACATCCGAAAACTTCCCTCCACAAGTCCGGCGAATGCGGCGTTTCAGATGGAGAGGCTGCTGGGGGCGTGGCAGGAGATTTTGGAAAAACATCAGATATAAATGGAGATATTATCATGCACATCGACAGAGAAGATATGCTGGAACTGACCAGAAGAATGACGATAGCAAGAAACTGTTTTAACCGTGTAGCGGGTGCTTATATGGATGAGGAAGGATTCATTGACGGCTCGTTCAACACCCATTTTTTAAAGCTGTCTCCAGCAGACAAAGAGAAACAGCTTGCAATCGCCAAGACAATCCCATATGCAAAAACCAATGAGCAGTTGAAAAATTTCAGGATTGACAGCAGACAGAAGAAACCGGGAAGTATCTGGCATCTGCTGACCGCATTGAGGACTGCGAGCTGAAAAACGATGCACTGTTGTATTCATTGTATGAATATATCGGGGAACGCTATGTTGTGGATAAACCTTACACAATCGAGGTTTTTTGTGGAAACTATGATGTTCCGGTAAAAGGCGCAGACAAGGAGAGCCAGTGGGAATCGGAGGAGGTTTATCGTTTTCTGGTCGTGGCGGTCTGTCCGACGGTAGGCGAATATGAAGCAGGAACACCGGAAGCAGGATTTCTATTCCCGGCGTTTTTCGAACCGGAGCACGGATTTGGACGGAGTGAATATTTTTGCAGAAGATGGGGCGTGTGAAAAACTGGCTAATGTGCTTGGTTTGTAGCGGAGGTGACGACGATATGCGCACAAAACAAAATTACCAGATACTTACTTTTCACACGACAACAGCCGCGATGGCGATGGAAGATTACTGTCATGAGCAGAAAATTCCGGGCAGACTGATTCCGTTACCACAGGGAGATTTCTGCAGGCTGCGGGCTTGCATGGCGTATGCTGCCGGGAGAGTATGAGCAGGAAAAAAGATAGAATTGAAAAATCAGGGATAGTGATCGAGAGTAATATTATAATTATGATTTGAAAAATAATATTGACTTTAAGGTTGGTTGTGTTTTCAAAATATATCCGCTATACTAAGAAACATAGTATAGCGGATTTCTTTTTATTGGAGGATTCTATGGGGAACATTTTAAAATTACCGGTAGGAATTGATGATTTTAAAAAAATTGCGGGAAGCAGGCTTTTTATTATATTGATAAAAAGCAGGGACTTATTCAGCAGCTTTTGCAGAACTGGGGAGAAGTGAATCTTTTTACAAGACCACGCCGCTTTGGAAAAACACTCAATATGAGCATGCTGAAAAATTTCTTTGAAATCGGTGCGGATAGTACACTTTTTGATGGACTGTATATATCACAGAACGAAAAACTGTGTGAGGAATATATGGGAAAATATCCGGTTGTTTTTCTTTCCCTGAAAGGTGTTGATGGATTAAACTTTGAAGATGCAAAGGACAATTTCCGGCAATTGATCGGAAATGAAGCCGAGCGTTTTTCATTTCTTAGGAACAGTGAAAATTATCGGAGAATGAAAAAAAGAAATATCAGTCACTGGTTTCCTTAAATGGTGGCAGATATACTATGAATGGAAGCGAATTAACATTCAGTCTGCAGACTTTGTCCCAGCTTTTTATACAGGCATTATGGGCAAAAAACAGTCATTCTGATCGATGAATATGATGTTCCTCTGGATAAAGCTTTTCAGAACGGTTATTATCAGGAAATGGTTTCCCTGCTCCGTGGTTTTTTCTGGGCAGGCTTTAAAAACGAATGAGTTCTTACAGTTTGCGGTGTTAACAGGATGTCTCAGAGTATCCAAAGAGAGCATATTTACAGGATTGAATAATTTTGAAATTAACTCGATCGTCGACATAGAGCATGATGAACAGTTTGGATTTACAGAGGATGAAGTACACAAGCTGCTAGAAGACTATCAGTTGACGGAATATGATTCGATATCAAGGAGTGGTATGACGGATACCGCTTTGGAGATACAGAGATTTACTGTCCGTGGGATGTTATGAACTATGTGAAAAACTGGTGGCAGATCCAAACGCCAGACCAGATGCATTCTGGATTAATACAAGCAGCAATGATCTGGTAAAACGTTTTGTGGATAAAGCAGATAAAACGACGAGAGATGAGATTGAACAGTTGATTGCCGGAGAAGCAATCGAAAAAATATCCGGCTTGATCTGACTTATGATGAAATTGACAACAGCATTGACAATTTATGGAGTGTATTGTTTACCACAGGTTATCTGACAAGGACAGAGCGGAGCAGTTAACGGTGCATACAGGCTTGTGATTCCGAATCGCGAGATTCGTGAAGTCTTTATTATCCAGATACAAGAATGGTTTAAGCAGACTGTTATGAAGGACGCAAAACCGGTGCAGGAATTTTGCAAGGCTTTTTAGAGGGCAATGCAGAGGAAATCCAGAAGCGTATGACGGCGATTCTGGATAAATCAATCAGTATTTTGGATACAAAAGCCCGTGATGAGTATAAAGAAAACTTTTATCATGGTTTACTGATCGGGTTATTAAGGAGTGAACCGGAGTGGTTGATAAAGTCAAACAAAGAATCAGGGGACGGTTTTTGTGATATTTTTATTGAACCCGAAAATCCGGATGCCGGAATTGTGATAGAAGTTAAATATTCTGCGTCATTAGACGGCATGGAAAAAATGTGTAAACATCACTGAGGCAGATTAAAGACCGCAGATATGACGAGGAACTTCGCAATGACGGAAGAGAAGATATTCTCGCATATGGAATTGCGTTTTGCAAAAAACGGTGCTGGGTAATATGTGAACGGCTATAGCAAAGTGACACTTGCATGGCACTTCGTCCGGCATTAAAAATCAGGGCTGTTCATGACTATAAAATAAATGCATTGCCATAAAAAAAATATATGTTAACATATAGCCTGTTGCTTTTATAAGCAATTGCAAAACTCATAAAAAAGTAAATATAATTTTTCACAATTTGTATAGCTTAGGTTAGGGTTTTGTGATTGTGTATTAAAATGAAAAAAGGGAGAAAACTAAAATGAAATTAACAGGCAAAAAATCAAATCCATGCTTCTTTGCATGATGCTTGCTATGGCAATGGCAATCACAGCAGTTGGATGTGGCAGCAAGACAGAGAATACAGCAGATACTCAGAAAAATACAGAGACAGCAATCGTTAATACTGAGTCAACTGTAGAGACAGAAGCGGTTGCAGAGACAGAGAGTGTGGATGCTGCTGTGGCGCAGGAGATCATATTAGGCGAAGGCAGTGTCAAATTTACTTTTATCGTGGTGGATGCAGATGGAAACGAGACAAATTTTGTGGTTAACACAGATAAAGAAACAGTCGGCGACGCTTTGTTAGAGCAGAATCTGATCGAAGGTGAAGAAGGTGATTATGGTCTTTATGTAAAGACTGTAAACGGAATCACTGCAGATTATGATACAGACCAGACTTACTGGGCATTCTATGTAAATGGAGAGTATGCAAGACACAGGTGTGGATTCCACTCCGGTGAACGAAGGCGATACCTACGAGTTTAAAGGTAGAAAAATAATGAAGCTGAAAACGAGGGAAGTGGCAATATTCGGTATGCTTGGTGCTTTGATGTATGCATCAAAAGTATTTATGGAATTACTGCCGAATGTGCATTTGCTTGGAGTTTTTACAATTTCTTTTACACTTGTTTATCGGAAAAAGGCACTGTATCCGATTTACACGTATGTATTACTGAATGGATTGTTTACGGGATTTGCGACATGGTGGATACCGTATCTGTATCTCTGGACAATTCTGTGGGGCGTGACCATGCTGCTTCCACGAAAAATTCCGAGGAAGATACAGCCAATTGTGTATATGGTAGTAAATGCATGTCACGGATTTTTGTTTGGAACACTCTATGCCCCGGCACAGGCAATTCTTTTTGGACTGAGTTTTAAGGGGATGATCGCCTGGATTATTGCAGGCTTGCCGTGGGATTTTGTGCACGGCATCAGCAATTTCTTCTGTGGAATATTGATTGTTCCGATTGTGACACTGCTGCGGAAGTTAGAGAAACAAGTGGGATGAGAAGCGTATAGAATCATTGTGGATATTTTCAGAAACGAAAAGCGGAAGCTGTCTTAAAACACAGCTTCCGCTTTTCGTTTTTATTCTTTATCTTTGGCAATCGGCAGAGTGAAAATAAATTCTGTGCCAACGCCCTCTGTACTGATACAGTTGATATTTTCTCCATGAGCCTGAATAATTTCTTTTTACAATGGAAAGTCCAAGACCGGTGCCGCGCTTGTCTTTTCCGCGGGAGAGGTCGGTTTTGTAAAATCTTTCCCAGATTTTTTCAGACTGTCTTTGGGAATACCGATTCCGGTATCCTTGACCGAGACAAATACTTTGTCGTTCTTCTCGGTTGTCTCAATCGTGATCGTGGAATCCTGATGACTGAACTTGATCGCATTGTCGATCAGATTGTAAAGTACCTGTTGGATTTTGCTGAAATCAGCAGTGACAAACAACTGCTCACCGGAGAGAATCAGGTTGAAGCGGATATGTTTGTTGGCGCAGATTCCCTCAAAAAGTCAGGAGCGTTGTCTTGATCGTCTGGTTGATATCAAAATCCGTCACATCCAACATAACACCATGAGAACCAAATTTATTTAATTCCAGAAGACTTTTTGTCAGCTTATTTAATCGCTCTGTCTCAAACAGGATGATATTTAAATATTTTTCCTGCATTTCGACCGGGATAGTTCCGTCTAACATCGCTTCCACATATCCCTTGATCGAGGTGAGCGGGGAGCGGAAATCGTGTGAGACATTGGAGATAAACTTTCTCTGATCTTCCTCTAACGTGTTCAACTCATTCGCCATATAGTTTAAGGATGCGGCGAGATAACCAATCTCATCATTGGAGTGCACGTCGATCTTGGCATCAAAATCTCCTTTGGAATATTCGTCTGCCGCATGGGTGATCTTGCGGATCGGAATATAAACTACATATGGTAAATAATGCAAGACAAACGCTGCGGCAAAGATCAGAGCCAGTGTTGTATATGCGATCGCGACAGATTGTTTGCAGATGCGGTCAGGTACAGATTCTGCTTTGTGAATGATCACATAGCCACGCACTTTGTAGTTGACAGTGATCGGGGAAAAGGTACACTCAGCATATTTTCCTGAAAATAATCGTAAAAAGTCCGACACGATAATAGCGGTTGCCGAAGTCTGTCATATCAAAGTCCGGAATCGTTTCGTCCGTATTTTCTGTGGGAGCAGTGTTGATCAGGATCTTTCCGTGTGTATCCACGATCCAGATATCTGCGTTCAGATAAGTGTCCAGAGCGCTGAGCTGCTCGTTGATCTCATCTAACGTCATGGAATTGCTGAAATAATTCTGCGCATAACTGGATGAGATCAGGGCAGATTCCCGGTATAAATTCTGAGCTTCTTTTTTTCAAGGTGCTGGAAGGTGAGGTGGTAAGTGAAGGTCGCAATGATGAAAACCAAGCAGGCCAAAAAGCAGATAACCACCTAAAAGCTTTAAGTATAATGTACGTTTCATTTAATCTCTGACCTCAAATTTGTATCCAATTCCCCATACCGTAGCAAGGCTCCAGTTCGCATGGTCTTTAATCTTTTCACGTAGACGTTTTACATGGACATCGACCGTACGTGTATCTCCGATGTATTCATATCCCCAGATATGGTCGAGAAGCTGTTCTCTGGTAAATACCTGATTTGGAGAGGAAGCAAGGAAATATAAAAAGTTCCAGTTCCTTTGGCGGCATATCTACTGCCTGCCCCATAAAAATGACGGAGTAATTCGAAAGATTGATGACCAGATCTTCATATTTGACACATTTCAGATCTGGGATCACTTCCTCGGTTTTTACACTGGCTGATAACGTCTTAACACGGCTTTGACGCGGGCAACAAGTTCCTTAGAATCAAAAGGTTTCATCATATAATCATCCGCACCGAGTTCAAGACCTAACACTTTGTCAAAAATCTCACCTTTTGCAGAGAGCATAATGATCGGAACATTTGCCTTGGCACGTACCTCACGGCACACCTGATAGCCGTCGATTCCAGGTAACATCAGATCGAGCAAAATAAGGTTTGGATTGTACTGCTCGAATGCACTGAGTGCTTCCTCTCCATCATTTACAATCTTTGTGTCAAACACTCCTTTGTGAGATAGAGGGAAATTAATTCTGCAATATTATTATCATCATCAACAATTAAAATTTTCTGTTTTTACTGACCATATCTGACAGACCTCCTTGTTCAAAACATCTGCAATTGTCACACCGGCACCGCCCTCAGCCGGCTCTCCCATCCGGTAAGACTTCACATATTTCCGACGGTTTTTCAGATGTGCCTGTACGGCATTGCGCAGTGCACCGGTTCCTTTTCCGTGAACGATCCGGACGGATGGCAGATGAGCCACATAGGCATCATCAAGATATTTATCCAGATGGGCAATGGCTTCGTCTACCGTCATACCAATCAGATTGATCTCTGTAGAAACGGATGCCGCTTTGCTCATTTTTATTTTTCCGGAAGAAGTACCGCCGTATTTTTTTTGCTGCCGGAGAGGCATCTTCATCGAACAGTACCAGATCTTTGATGTTGACCAGGGAACGTAAGATTCCCATCTGGACGTAAAGGTCGCCTTTCGCGTTCGGAAGTGTGTGCACGGTTCCTTTTAAATTCATGGACAGTACACGCACGCAATCACCGATGCGCAGCTTTTTAGGTACTTTGTGGTTGACCGTTTCCTTTTTCTTCATGGAGAGTGCTTTTTCACTGGCACTCATTTTGTCACGGACACGGCTGCGTTCTTTTTCCATTTTGGACATAGGCGCCTGTCCCTGTCCGTACTTGTTGAAATTGCGGATGGTCTCATCGGCAAGGTCTTTGGCTTCTTTGAGAATCTGTACGGCTTCTTCATTGGCTTTGCGCAGGATCTCGTCACGGCTGTTGTCCAGACGTTCATTTTTTGCGGTCAGTTTCTTCTTTAAATCTTCAATTTCTGCTTTGTATTTCTGGATTTCCAGCTGTTCTTTTTCAATGGTGATACGGCTCTGTTCCAGATTGGCAAGCATATCTTCGAAATTGACGTCGCGCTCAAACGTTTCAGCGAGTCATTGACACTGTGCACGCCGGAAAATGAGAGGTTTCCACAACGGAACAGACGGCTTAATGCATCCCTTCGTCTGGAGCTGAAGCTGCTCAATCTGGGCTTTGTCTGTGATGGGACGCAGTGCAAGACAGCGTTTTTTTTGCTTCCGGACTGCATGCGTATTCAGACAGCTGATTTAAAATTTTATTATATTCTAAGGTTTTTAAAACTTTTTCATTCATAAAACAAAAAGTACTCCATCATCGTTTTAGCTGATCAGTTTTTATTATAGACCAAAGTGAAGCTGATGAAAAGAAGAGTTTGGCAGGAATTGCGCAAAAAAAGAAAGTATTGCAAGCGTATGTGTTTCAATTTATAATATAGATTGGTATGATTTTTCATGTATGGATCAAAAAGTAAAACAGATACAAGCTTGATTGCATTTGAAGGTGCGGCAGGAATGTCACTGCCTGGAAAGGAATATCATGCAGGAAAACAAACAGGATAAATATGAATTTATCAGTGAAAAATAAAGGAAAAACCAGTGAATAAAAAGAAACTGGTATATCACGTATGCTTTGTCGTACTTCTGGCAGTTTTATTTGGAATTGTGGCGAGCGTTACGTTCGTGCTGTGCCAGCCGAAAATAGATGGTATGCTTCATCCGAAGGAAGATCCGACCATCACGATCCCAAAAGATGAACCGGAACAGGAGACGGAAACGGAAGAGCCGGATACGGAGACAGAAACAAACGAACCGGATTCTGAGCCACAGATCGTGTACGAACAGCTTACACTGGATGATTTCCAGACATTGCAGAATGAGATGTATGCGATCGGGAAGCAGGCAAACAAGTTTATCGTGGCAGTGACAGGGGTAAAGAGCAATACAGACTGGTTCAACAATGCCTATGAGAGCAAGGGACAGGGTTCCGGTATTATTATTGCAAACAGTGGTCAGGAGCTGTTGATCCTGACTGAGAGAAAAAGTGATCGCAGAAGCGTCTTCTGTCTATGTGACCTTTGTCAATGACACATCAGTAGAGGCTTCCATCAAAAATACGATGGAAATACAGAATTACTGTACTCAGTGTTCCGGTGGATGAGATCGACAATGATATCATGAATCTGATCTCAGTCGCAGTGCTTGGCAACTCGCTTGCCATCACACAGGGAACGCTTGCGCTTGCGGTTGGAAGTCCGCTTGGAACGAATTATTCCATTTTGACAGAAATATCACTTCCTCTGCTTATTCCATTTCCACAATTGATGCGAATTATGATATTTTCACAACGGATATCGTGGGAAGCAAAAACGGAAGTGGGGCACTTATCAATTTAAACGGCGAAGTGATCGGTCTTGTCACACAGGGATACAGCAGTGAGGGCGATCAGAATACGCTGACAGCAATCTCTATTTCAGAATTGAAACCGGTGATCGAGATGTTGTCCAATAATAAAGATATTCCATATATCGGTCTGGAGATCACTACCGTTACCAATACGATTGCAAAAGAAAATGACATTCCAAAGGGCGTTTATATTAAGGATGTAAAAATGGATTCGCCGGCGATGGCAGCAGGGCTACAGAGCGTGAAATATATTGAAACATTGCACGAAGGCGAGAGACTTTCAGGAATTTATCTTTGCAAATACAGACAGTCTGCGATGACAAAAACGGCAAATCATATGAGAATGTGATCCTTCAGGATAAAACAGGAACCTGGATGCAAAAATCTGGGATCCGGGTTCTGTCGGAATCGATGATTTTGATTCGTTGGATTATCGTTGCTGTTATGGGAGATATCACAAGTTTTCAGGGGGCAATTTACAGGTCTCCATCAAGCGAGTCAGAAAAGTGCAGGAAGGGGAGTATGATCCGAAGGATTATCTTCCGGTCAGCGAGCGAAATATTGATGAAATGTACGAGAACTGTGCTCATTATCCGTTCATAAAAATCGAGAATCCGTATCTGAAGCAGTTACAGACAGTTTTTTTTGGAAAATGAAGCTTTTGAAAGCGTTTCAAGTTCCATTCCGCAGCAAAGAGCGTGCATCACGGGATTTGTGGGCGGACTTCTGGAGCATACCTTAAATGTGACAAAACTCTGCTGTTATTATTTTGCACAGTTATCCTATGTTAAACCGTGATCTGATTGTGACTGCAGCGATGTTCCATGACATCGGCAAGTTGGAAGAATTATCCGTTTTTCCGGAAAATGATTACACGGATGACGGACAGCTTCTCGTCATATCGTGATCGGGGCAGAGAACTCGGAGAGCGTATCCGCACAATCGAAGGTTTCCCGGTCCGCATGGCAAACGAATTAAACATTGTATTCTCGCACATCACGGAGAGCTGGAATATGGTTGCTGGCACTCAGTTTTGCTGATAATGTGGATGCGAAGATGGAGACGATTCGTGAAATTTTTACAAATGTACCGGAGAATAATGTGGAGTGGCAGGGATTCAACCGTCTGCTCGACAGCAATATCCGGAGATCCAGTCTGAAATAGGAAAGAAGAATGAATAAAAACGATATTATTACATTGAAGATTGAGGATATGGGAATTGACGGAGAGGGCATTGGAAAGATAGATGGCATGACTTTTTTCGTCAAGGATGCCGTGATCGGGGATGAGATCGAGGCGCGTATTACCAAGCTGAAAAAGAATTATGGCTATGCGAGAGTGGAGCAGATCCTAAAGTCGTCTGAGTTTCGCACGGAGCCAAAATGTGAACTGCACAGACGCTGCGGCGGCTGCCAGATTCAGGCGATGGACTATGCAAAACAGCTGGAGTTTAAGGAGAACAAGGTAAAAAATAATCTGATACGCCTCGGCGGATTTCATGCAGACTTTGTGGATTCTGTGACGGAGCCAATCGTTGGCATGGAGAATCCTTACCGTTACCGCAATAAGGCACAGTTTCCAATCGGAAAAGATAAAGATG
>VOFC01000705.1_pt1 | contig 22000 bp, 39 predicted proteins | sample 5384161 | NCBI WGS metagenome assembly VOFC01 (sample SAMN12384722, study PRJNA508395) | human gut metagenome | isolation source: healthy gut B | host: Homo sapiens | reverse complement strand
CCCGCACCATGGCGGTGTATGTCTCGTAGTCCACGGTGCCCATGACGTCGCCGAAGTACAGTCCCAGCAGGTGCCAGCACCGCCATCTGGGTGGTGTAGGCCTTTGTGGTGGCCACGGCGATCTCCGGCCCGGCCCAGGTGTAGAGCACATCGTCGCTCCCGGGCGATGGACGAGCCCACCACGTTCACGATGGACAACACCCGTGCGCCGCGCTTTTTGGCCTCGCGCAGGGCGGCCATGGAATCCAGCGTCTCACCGGACTGGCTGATGACGATGACCAGATCGCCCTCGCCCACGAGGGGGTCGCTGTACCGGAACTCCGACGCCAGGCAGCACCTCCACCGGCGGCGCAGCAGCCGTTCCAGGGTGTACTTGCCCACCATGCCCACATGGTACGACTGGAGCCGCAGGCCACGATGTAGATGTGTGCCGGCCGATGGCCCGGATCTGCTCTGTCCGGGGTCATGGTCAGGTCCTCCAGCACCACCCGGCCGTCCCGATGCGGGGGCGGTGGCGCGGCGCATGGCGGCCGGGCTGCTCCATGATCTCCTTGGCCATGAAGTGGTCGTAACCGCCCTTTTCGGCGGCGTCCACCTCCCAGTCCACATGGTGGTGCTTCTTCTCCACCGGGCGCAGCTGGCGGTCGTATACCCGGATGCCGCTGTCGCCGGGAAAATGGCCAGCTCCCCGTCGTCCATATAGGCGATGTCCCGGGTGTGGCGGATCAGGGCCGCCGTCACGTCGGAGGCGATGAAGTTCTCGCCGTCGCCGCAGCCCAGCAGCAGGGGCGCGGTCCTTCCGGGCGGCCACCAGCCGGTCGGGATAGTCGGCGCAGATGATGCCCAGGGCATAGGCCCCGTCCACCGCGTGCAGCAGGCGGTTCATGGCCTCGAAAAAGTCGCCGCAATCGCTGTAGTAATAGTCCAGCAGCTGGGCCACCACCTCCGTGTCCGTCTCGGACACGAACGTGCAGCCCTTTCTGCTGCAGCTGCTCCTTCAGCCGGGCGATGTTTTTCGATGATGCCGTTGTGGACCACGGCGAACTTGCCGCTCTGGCTCATATGGGGATGGGCGTTGACGTCGTTGGGCTCGCCGTGAGTGGCCCAGCGGGTGTGTCCGATGCCCAGGGTGCCGGGCAGGTCCCCGCCGTCATGGCTCATCTCCCGCAGCACCTGGACCCGGCCCTTTTTCTTGCACCCGCAGCACGCCGTCGCCGCACACGGCGATACCGGCGGAGTCATAGCCCCGGTATTCCATGCGCTCCAGGCCCGTCCAGCAAAATAGGGGCGGCCTCCTGATGCCAACATATCCTACGATTCCACACATATTGATGAAATTCCTCCTGATTTCTGTTAATGGGGAGGACAAACACGCAGACAATTTGCCTCGATTTCCGGTCGCAGCATCTCTGTTTTGCGGTCACCCGCATATTTGCCCGCTGCGTGCGCGCCCGGACGGCGCGGGAGAGCTCCCGCCGAAGGTTCGATACTCTCTCCTCCTCGTTATCCTGCCGGGAAGGGCAGGCACATGGCGCTTTGTATGGGTTTTTCCCGGGCCTCCTTTCGCGGTTCTGCGTTCTGTATATCAAACGGCCTGGGGCCGGTTGAAGCGCCCCGTATAACTTTCTCTCATCGGCGCATACTGGCCATAGAAGGGGAATGCCTGTGGCCACTGCTTTTTTCCGCACGGTCATTCTCTATCTGCTGCTGATCGCGGGGCCTGCGTCTCAGCGGCAAGCGGCAGATCGGCGAGCTGGAGCCCATCGAGCTGGTGCTGACCATGCTGCTGTCGGACCTGGCGTCGGTGCCCATGCAGGACTTCTGACTCGCCGCTGATCAACGGGGTGGTGCCCATTCTGACCCTGCTGGCCCTGACCACGCTTTTAAGCTGAGCTATCAGCTTCCGCAGCGGGCGGTTCCGGTCCCCGATCTGCGGGGAACCGGCCATCGTCGTCCGCTGCGGCAAGACTCCAGCAGCGGGCCATGCGCCACAACCGCATGACGGTGGACGAGCTGATGGAGGAGCTGCGGGGCCAGGGGGGTCACCGACCTGAAGGACGTGCAGTACGCCGTCCTGAGACCAGCGGCCAGGTGTCGGTGCTGCTGCGGCCCCAGGCCCAGCCGGTAACGCCCCGTCAGCTGTCCATGAACGTCAGCCGATCCGTTCCTGCCGGTGCTGCTGATCAACGACGGGCGGCTGCTGCGGGACAATATGAAGAAAATGGACGTGGACGACGCGTGGCTGCGGCAGCAGCTGAAGCGGGAGCACTTGACGGACCCGTCTCAGGTGTTTCTTCTGTCCCTGGACCAGGGGGGCAACGTGATCTGCCAGGCCAAGGAGGACGTATGAAGCGGTTTCTGATCGTTCCCTCGCTGGTGCTGGCGGTTCTGCTGGCCCTGTGCATTCTCAACGCGGCGGCTCTGAACCGCCGGACCGGCCGGTGGATGGACCAGGCGGACCGGATCGCCCAGCTGGCGGAGCAGCAGCGCTGGGACATGGCCCGGGAGGCCATGGACGCCCTGTCGGACACTGGGACGGGCCCAGGACTTCCTCCATGTGGTCATCCACCACGAAACCCCTGGACGCGGCCCAGGTGACCCTGTCCCGGTGCCGGACCCTGTGCCGGCTGGAGCAGGGGGATGACCTGCTGCCGGAGCTGGCCCAGCTGCGCCAGCAGCTGCAGCAGCTGGACGAGCTGGAGCGCCTGAGCCTGCGGAACATTCTATAAATTTATTGAAAAAGCAAGGCTTTTTTCAATAAAACTCGCTCCGAACCGCGCGTCCCGCCGAGTGCGGGACACACTCTGGCCCGACATCAGCCGTCGGGTCTGCCGCCTGTTCCTCTGCCGAGCCAGCAAAGTTGTTCAGCCCAACGGAAGCGCTCGCCGCAGCAAAAACGGTTGGTTTTATATCCGGGCCGTGAACTGGCGATAAATATGCACCTCAGGAGCTTGTTCAGCTCGCTCATGAAGGTGTTGATATCCGGACACCGAGGCAAAGCGCACATAGGCACCTCGTCGGCCTTTTTTCAGTTTCTCCATGACCTTCTCGCCGATGATCTCGGTGCTGACCTCCCGCTCCAGAGAGTTCTGCACCTCCTGCTCGATCTCGCTGGCCATGCGCTCCATGTCCGCCGCGGACACCGGGCGCTTTTCACAGGAGCGCTGGATGCCCCGCAGCACCTTGCTGCGGTCGAAGCTCTGGCGGCTGCCGTCCTTCTTGATCACCACCATGGGCAGATATTCCACGGTCTCATAGGTGGTGAAGCGCTTCTCGCAGGACAGGCACTCCCGCCGCCGGCGGATGCTGGCTCCCCGTCCGCAGGACGGGAATCCACCACCTTGCTCTCGCGGTAGCCGCAATAGGGACATCTCATGGGCATATTCCTCCTTTATGGCGATAATGTTCAGGTTATTATACCACATATCGCCGGATTATGGTAGTACCCAAATTTCACTTTTCTCCGGGGGCACCGGGTACCCGGCCCAAAGCGGTATTCCGCCCAGCGTCCTCCGTCCATGGTCCGATCCGGGCCAGGCAGAACAGCTCCGTCAGGGGAAACGGTCCCTCCCGGTCATAGGGCACGGCCAGCCGCACCCGCCGTCCCTCCCGGCGGCACAGACTCCCCGGCGGCAGGGGCAGGGGGCAGTCCTCCGGCCCGGCGGGCCGCCACGGGGGAGTCCCTCGCGGCGCAGGACCTCCGCCCCGCCCACCGGATGGCCCCAGCTGCCCGTGATCCGCCGGGAAACCGGCGGCGCATACGCCCGCCCTCCAGCAGTCCCAGGGCCAGGCGGCCCTCCTCCCCTGGACCCAGACCCGCCACAGGCCCGGCTCCGGGGGGTGGCAGATCACCTCGAACAGGTGGTCCTCCCCCGCGGCGGTCACGGTCATGGTTCCGGCGGCCCGGTCCCCGATATACACAGGATACGTCATGCAGCGCGCCCTCCCCGCATCCCGGCAGGGGCTGTGCCATGTATGCACAGTCTCCGCCGGGGATGCCCCGTCCCGCCTTACCCGGCAGAGGGCAGGCTGTCCACCACCCGGTCCCACCCCAGGTTATCGGTATCATAGCAGTATGTCTCTCCGTCGGGATAGGTATAAGCCACGAACACGCCGAAGGTCTCCCTCAGGGGTATAGCCGCCCCGGATCGGCACCTCCCCACAGCCGCAGAAGACTGCCGTCGCCCAAGTCCAGGGTCACACCCTCTCCCTCCGGCAGCTCCTGCTGGCGCTTTCCCCATTCCGGCCTGCCGGGCTTTTCGCTGATACCGGCCCCGGCCAGCTGAGGAAGTTTGTTGCCCTACTGGATGCGGCTGCCGGCCCGCTCCAGCCACACGCCCGTCATGTTCCCGGGCATACAGCACGCTGCTGTTCAGAGCGTCCATATACCGGTGGTATGCCGCGCTCTGCCGGGACGCCCCACAAGCGGCGTGGCCGTTAGCGCCAGCAGCACCGCCGCCAGGGTGATCCACAGCCCCAGCTTCAGGCGGCTGCGGTCCTTTTGGACTGCGGCGCCTCCCGAAATGCTTCATACATGGTCATACCTCCTTTGTTTATGTTCTGTAAACCTTATGATACCATACCCAGGCGGCCCCGTCAAGAAGCTCCCCAGGAGACAAATGCCTCTCCCGGGGAGCTCCTTCTCTGCCTGGGGAAGGTTATGTACCCTCCGCCGGGCCGCTATACCAATCTGCTGCGGGCAGGCCGAAGCTGACGGCAATGGCGGCGTCTACCTTTTGCATCACCGTTCTGTCCACATTACCCATGCGCTCCCGCAGCCGCCGCTTATCCAGCGTCCGGATCTGCTCCAACAGGATCACCGAATCCTTGGGCAGTCCGCTGCCCTGGGCCGCCAGCGCGATATGGTAGGCAGCTTCGCCTTCCCCAGCTGCGACGTGATGGCGGCGGCGGATGACGGTTGGACTGTGCCGGTTGCCGGTATCGTTCTGTACGATCAGCACCGGGCGCACGCCCCCTGCTCGCTGCCCACCACGGGGCTGAGGTCCGCATAGTAAATGTCGCCGCGTCTGACAGTCGTATCCACACAGTTCACACTCCGAGGCAAGAAGTACCGGAGGGAGATATGTCCCCAGGTCACTTCCATTGTCCCACGCAGCCGCCGGATTTATACGCCGCAGCGCCGTAAATTCCGTTTTGTCCCGCCCGGTCTATCCTATGCGCGCCGCGGCGGCAGTGTGAAGCCTCAGAACCGCAGCAGCAGTTCCTTTTCCACTTCCTGTCCGTCCTTATAATACACCCGTGGTACCCGCCGGCTGACGGCGCAGGTCAGCTCATAGGGGATGGTCCCGGCGGCAGCCCATGCCAGCACGTCCACCCGCTGCCGCTTGCCGAACACCTCCACCTCGTCGCCCACCTGCACGCCGGGCAGGTCCGTCAGGTCGATCATGCTCATGTCCATGCAGATCCGCCCCCGCTGAGGCGCCATACCCTCCGCGGTCATAAAGCCGCACCGATCCGACAGACACCGGTGAAAGCCGTCCGCGTAGCCGTAGGGCACCACGCCCATCCGCGTGACGCGCTCTGTGGTGAACCGCCGCCCGTAGCTGACGGAGTCCGTGCCCGGCTCATAGGTCTTGATGGTGCTCACTGTGGCCTTGAGCGCCATCACCGGGTGCAGCCCCAGCTTCTCCGCCAGGTCGCCGCAGCCGTACAGCAAAATGCCGGGACGCACCATGTCCATATATGTCTCCGGGTACGACGCCACGCCGCCGGAGTTGGCACAGTGGCGTATGGCGAACCGCTGGCCGCGCTTTGCTTCCACCGCGTCGATGACCCGGCGGAACAGCGCCAGCTGTTTTTCCGTATAGGCGCGGCTGTCCGCATCCGGCTCGTCCGACACGGCAAAATGGGTGAAGATGCCCTCCGCCCGCAGGCCCCGGCAGGGTCGCAGGCCGCGCAGATATCCACCGTGCCGGTGTCGAAATGCCTGCCGGAAACCAGATATCCCAACCGCGACATACCTGTGTCCACCTTGATGTGCATCGTCAGCTCACCGCCGCAGCGCACCGCCTCCTCGCTGTACTCCAGCGCCTTAGGCCTGGCAGGACACCGCCTGGGTAATGTGCAGATCGATGAGCCGTCCCACCTGCTCACGGGGCGTGTGGCCCAGGATCAGGATGGGCATGGTGATGCCGTTGCATCGCAGTTCCGTCGCCTCGTCTATACTGGACACCGCCAGGTAGTCCGCGCCCAGCGTCTGCAGGATACGGCTCACCTGTACGGGCCCCCGTGGCCGTAGGCATCCGCCTTTACCACACCCAGAAACCTTCACCCCGGGCCTACCCGGTCACGCAGCGTCCGATAGTTGTGCGCCAGCGCGTCCAGGTCGATCTCCGCCCATGTTCTCTTTTAATGTGGATTCCATGATGATAGCCTCTCTTTATTCTGAAGTGAAAGGACAGCAGCCGGGCCGTCAGCACCACGCGGCTGTCCTGAGAAAACTCGGCATACAGCGGGCCCCGTCCCCGCCCAGCCACACGGTGCACAGCACCTTGCCGCCGGCGGCGGTGGTGTCCAGGAGCCAGACGCAGGCAGTCGGCCCCATCCAGGGTCTCCCGGCCCGCCTCCGCCAGATAGCCCTCCTCCACGGCGTGCAGCAGCCACGGCAGGCAGTTGGCCGGGGCCACGTCCCGCAGGCTTCCGGCGGACAAAGCCGCCCGTCGTAGGAAACCGTCAGGTCCTCCCCGCTGACGCTGGCCGTCAGGCCCGCCAGAGCCTCCGGGGCGGTAACGGTGGTCCCGGCGCCGGTGGGGGTCCAGTCACAGGACACGGTGAACGTGCGGTTCTCCGTCTCCAGGTGGCAGGTGATCTCCGCCTCCATATGGGCGGCCTGCATCTCCCGGTACCGCTGGCGCAGACCGTCTCCGCCTGCGACGCGGTTTTTTCCGCAGCCGGCCAGCAGCACGCCGCCGCCAGCAACCATACCAAAGCATTTTTTCACGGTAAACCCTCCTTTCCGGAAGGCTTTCCGTTATCCCAACATCTATCTGTCTGTCACGCTGCCCGCCTCGGACCGTTATGCGCCTCGCAGAGTTCGCGGCTCGCAGGCCGCGAATCAAGTCCGATCCATTTTTCGCGGCGGCGCCCCCCAGGGGACTTCCGTTGGGCGTGTACGTCGCGAAAAAATACTTTGCGCGGAGAGAGTGTGTCCAAATGAGCAAAGGCTCATTTGGACGCGCGGGTCGGAGCGAGGAACCTAATTTATCCAAAAGAGCAAAGCTCTTTTGGATAAGCCTTACTCCGTGACCTCCCGCAGAGCCGCCGGGATCGGTCCAGCAGATCCGATGGGGTCATGCCCCACAGGCCCACCTCCCGGGCGGCCAGGTCCCCGGCCCGTCCGTGAAGCCACACCGCGGCGCAGCAGGCGTCCATAGGCGGCAGGCCCAGGCCCAGCAGACTCACCAGCATCCCCCCCGCCAGCACGTCGCCGCTGCCGCCCTTCAGGCCATGCCGCAGTTCCCGGTGGAGTTCACCATCCGCCGCCCGTCCGGGGCGGCCGCGATGGTCCCCGGCCCCAGCACCAGGTATACCCCGTGCTCCCGGGCGAAGTCCGCCGCCGCCCGCTCCCGGCCCGGGGAAAGATCGCCTCCGGCCCGGACAACCTCCCCCTCATGGGGGTCAGCACCGTGGTGATCCGGCCCCGGCGCAGGGACAATGCATCCATATGCCCGGAAAGGGCGTTTATGCCGTCGGCGTCCAGCACCAGGGGCCGGGGCAGGTCCAGCAGCCGCCGCACCAGCCCGTCGCACCCGGGGCTGCGCCCCAGGCCGCAGCCCACAAGCACCGCATCGCAGGCCCGGCCCGCCGCCGGATGGGCTCCTCTGCCAGGGGGACAGCTTCCCCTCCTCCGACGGCAGGGGGAAGGGCATCACCTCGTCGCATTTCATTGCCGCCACCGGCCACACCGGCTCCGGCACCCCCAGGTATACCAGCCCCGACCCGGTGCGCACCGCCGCCTGGCCGGCGAAAACCGCCGCGCCGGAAAAGCCCACGCTGCCGCATACGCACAGCACCTTGCCGAAGGTACCCTTGTGGCCCATGGGTCCCGCCGGGGCAGAAGCCGCCGCACATAGGCCGCCGTGATCTCCTCCATCCCGTCACCTCCCGGATTTTTCCCTTAGTATAGCACGGTTTTCCCCGGTGGCGAGATTTTTTTTTTTTGTCCGCCGCGTCAACAATTCCGCCGGTTGACAAGACAGGGAAAAGGGGGTATATTGTGGTATATAAAAATCAGGGAGGTTTTCACTATGCTCGATTCTACCCGCCAGTTCATCCAGGCCATGGACGCCAAGAACATCAAGCACTCCGACATTGAGGTCACCGACTCCGGCATGGAGAAGGTCACCGTGATATACACCGGAGACAGCATCCCTTCCATCCGCATGATTTTTTTCTTCAACAAGGACTGCGAGGACGTGGCCATCCGCGTGTTCGACATCGTGAAGCTCCCCGAAAACAAGATCGACGGCTTCTTCAAGGTGGTCAACGAGGCCAACCGCCGCTTCCGCTTTTCAAGTTCGTGCTGGACACCACGACAACACCGTTCAGGCGGAGATGGGCGCCGCCTTCCGCACCCACGACGTGGGCGAGATCTGCCTGGAGCTGATGAGCCGCTGCGTGGACATCTGCGACAAGGCCTATCCCGACTTCATGAAGGCCCTGTGGGCCTGAAAGCCCACTGTAATAACAAAAGCCGCCCGGCCAGGGCGGCTTTTGTTATTACGCTCCAGATCTCCAGATAATTCTTCACCAGCACCTGCAGCAGCTCGTCCCGATCCACCTTGCAGATCAGGGGTCCGTGCGCCGTTGTGGTTGGTGATATAGGTGGGGTCCTCAGACAGGATATAGCCCACGATCTGGTTGATGGGGGGGTCGTACCCTTTTCCTTCAGCGCCTCATACACGGAGGTATAGGATAAAGTGGATTTGCTCGTCCTTATCCTGGGCGGCGTCAAACTTCCTGGTAAAATCATCCATGCGGGCTTTCTCCCCTTTCTATTGATTCACCATCAGTATACGCTATTTTTCCGGCGCTGTAAAGAGGAAAAACGGATTTTACCGGGTGCGCAGCTCGCGCCCCGAGGCGCTTGGTGAAAGCTTCTGATGACGCCGGAGGCGCCTCCTCGATCTCCGTGGAGGTCAGGGTCTTTCCAGGGACCGATGGTCAGCCGGATGGTGACAGACTTCTTCCCGGCGGGCACCTGCTTGCCCCGGTACTCGTCCACAAAATCCGCTCCATGGAGCAGGCCGTTTTCGCGGATGCCCTGGGCGATGACGTCGTGCATCTGGCTCCACTTCACCTGGCTGTCGAACAGCAGGGAGATGTCGTAGTCGGTCATGGGATACTCGGGCAGGTGGGTGAACCGGTTGGTGCGGGAGCGGAAGGGCGACTCAAAGCGTCCACGTCCAGCTGGAACAGCATTACCTTCAGATTCTTGATGCCGCAGGCCATGGCGACCTTCTGGGAAGCAGGGCCAGATTGCCTACCTTCTCGTCGCCGCGGAAGATGTTCAGCCACACCACGTTGTCGGCCCACACGGGCGCTTCTCCTGGCGGAAGGTCAGCGTCTCCATGTGGGTCGTAGCGCGCATCATCTCCACCACGCCCTTAGCCTTGCGGAACAGGGCGGTGATATCCTTGTCGGTGGTGGCGAAGGCGCCCGCCACGTTCTTGCGCTGGGGGGCAGCTTCGGGGATCGTAGGGGAGGTGTAGTTCTCGTCGCGGAACACCTGCGCCGTCTCGAAAATGGAGAACTCGTTGAAGTAGCGCTCGTTCTTCACCACGGCCTTGCACAGGTTGGGCAGCAGGGAGGAGCGCACGAACCGCTCGGCGGGAGACGGCGGCGTGGACAGGGACAGAATGCCCTCCATGCTCTGCAGCACCGCGTTCACATAGGACTCTCCATCCACGGATAGGTGAAGATCTCCTGCATGCCGCAGCGGATGGCCAGATACTCCTTGATGCGCCGTTCCAGATCCTTGTCCAGCTGGTTGATGGCGCCGTCGAAGGTGGTGGTGATGGGCTCGGCCTCGAAGTTCTCGTAGCCGTACATCCGGGCGACCTCCTCCATGATATCCGCCTGGATGGACACATCGCCGGTGGAACGCCAGGTGGGGACCACCACGCATATTGTCGCCGTTGAAGTGATGCTGTAGCCCAGCAGCTCCATTTTGTGCTTGATCTCATCCGGGGACAGGCGCTTACCCAGCCGGCGTTCCAGCCAGCTGAGGGCCACGTCGATCTCCGCCGGCTTCAGGTGCTCGGGGTATTCGTCCACCAGGCCGGTGACCTTCATCTCCGGGTACAGGTCGGAGAACAGCTGCATGGACAGGTCGAAAGCCTGATCGCAGCGCTCCGGGTCAATGGCCTTTTCATAACGGGCGGAGGCCTCGGTGCGGTTGTCGTACCGCAGGGCGGTGCGGCGGATGCCCGGCGTCGAAGTTGGCGACCTCCAGGATGACCTTGCTGGTGGGGGAGGATGGAGTCCTTGGCGCCGCCCATAACGCCCGCCAGACCCACCATGCCGGCGTCGTCTGCGATGACCAAATCGTCGGAGGACAGGGCCAGCTCCCTTGCCGTTCAGCAGCATCAGCGTTTCACCCGCTTTGGCGCGGCGAACGATGATGTGCCCGGCGATGTTGTCGGAATCATAGGCGTGGGAGGGCTGGCCGGTGGCCAGCATCACATAGTTGGTGATATCCACCAGGGCGTTGATGGGCCGCATGCCGGTTTTCCAGATCCGCACCTGCATCCAGTAGGGGCGGGCTTGACGTACAGACATTCGATCTGCCGTGCCGGTCAGCGCGGGCAGCGCTCCGCGTCCTCCACGGTGACGTGGAACCCGGAGGTGTTCTCCACGTTCCGGTCGAAGTGGGGGAACTGCGTCATGGGCAGGTCGTACAGCGCCGCGATCTCCCGTGCGATGCCGTAGTGGCCCCACAGGTCGGGACGGTTGGTCATGGACTTGTTGTCGATCTCCAGAATGATATCGTTCAGGTCCAGAGCGTCGGCCAAAGGGGTGCCGGCGGGGGCGTCAAAGTCACTGAGGTCCAGAATGTGGGATTCCTCCTTGGTGGGGAACAGGTCGGCCAGGCCGATCTCCACCGCGCCGCAGATCATGCCGTAGCTGTCCACGCCGCGGAGCTTGCTCTTCTTGATCTCCACCAGGTCGCCCTCGCCGTGCCACTTGCACATGGCGCCCGGGCAGGGCCACAGCCTACTTTCATGCCCTCGCGGAGATTGCTGCCGCCGCAGACAATGTCCTCCACACGGCCGCCGATATCGGTCTTGCACACCTTCAGCTTGTCGGCGTTGGGGTGCTGCTCGATGGTGTTGATAACGCCCACCACCATGTCGTGGAAGGACGCGCCCAGATCGGTGGCGTCCTCCACCTCCACGGTGGACATGGTCAGGTCGTAGGCCAGCTTTTTTTCAGGTCGGCGTCCAGCCGGCAGCTGGTCCACGTAATCGCGGATCCAATTCAAAAAGATACTTTCATGTCGTGTCCCCTCCCTTTAAGCGGAACTGTTCCAGAAAGCGCAGGTCGGCGCTGTGGAACAGACGGACGTCATCCACGCCGTAGCGCATCATTACCAGGCGGTCCAGACCGATGTTGACGTAGAAGCCGGTGTATTCGTTGGGGTCCAGGCCGGCGGCCTTCAGCACGTTGGGGTGAGGCGTGCCGCCGGGCATGACCTCGATCCAGCCCACGTGCTTGCACACACTGCAGCCCTTGCCGCCGCAGACCAGGCAGCCCATGTCGATCTCAAAGCCGGGCTCGACGAACGGGAAGAAGCCGGCGCGCATACGGACCGGAACGTCGCGGCCGAAGACCTTGCTGAGGATGCTTTTGATCATCACCTTGCCGGAGGCAAAGGTGAAGTCCTTGTCCACGATCAGCGCCTCATACTGGAAGAAGGCACGCTCGTGCCGGGCGTCGGTGGTCTCGTTGCGGTAGACCTTGCCGGGATACACGAAGCGGTAGGGGGGCCTTGTGGGTCTGGAGATAGCGGACGGAGCCGCCGGTGAGGTGGGGGCGCAGGCAGAGCTTATCCCAGCACTCGCCCTTGTCGTGACCCTCCAGCCAGTAGGTGTCCATGCTCTCGCGGGCGGGGTGGTTGGGGGGGAAGTTCAGGTTGTCGAAGCCGTAGAGCTCGCTGGTGATGTCATCCTCCTCAAAGATCTCAAAGCCCATGGAACGGAAGGCGTCATTCAGGTCGTAGCACATCTGGGTGATGGGGTGCAGACCACCGGACTGGGGGCATGGTGCCGGGGACGGAGATGTCAAAGTCCGGGTCCACCTCGGAGGCCTTCATCTTCAGCTCGTCACGGCGCTCGTCCAGCAGGGCGGACAGCTGTCCTTTCACCTGGTTGACGGCCTTGCCCATCTCGGGCCGCAGGGATACGTCCAGCTTGGGCAGCTCCTTCATTAGCTCTCGGTCAGGCTGCCCCTGCTTGCCCAGCAGCGCGGCCTTGATGTCCTGAAGCTCCGTCTCGGTGGCGACAGGCGATGCGCTGCTTGCCCTCGGCAGCAGCTGTTCCAGTTTTTCTTTCATGTATTTGCTTCCTCCCAATCTTCAGAGTTATTTAATGGGGTAAAACCGCGCAATAAAAACACCCTTCATCCCATGTCTTGGGACGAAAGGCGAACTTCCGTGGTACCACCCAGCTTCTCTTGCGGATGATTGCCGAACTTCCCGTTCAAAGCATTTTAAGCACCCCATTTTATTCCGGTAACGGGGGGCCCGGTCCGGCACATTTCCTGGCGCAGGCCAGCCTCTTTTTTATGCCGTTATGGGAGACGGGGCTCAGCCCACGTACTTCATACCGGAGGCCTCGGTGGCGGTGATGTCCTTGACCAGGTTGGCGGACCACTCAGAGTACGCCTTGTTCATCATGGCGTTGCGGACCTGGACCATCCAATAGGGATCGTCGGTGCCCACGAAGTACATGACGTGGTAGCCGATGTAGCTGCCGTCGTTTTCCACGATGCCGGTATCGCCGGCCTTGCGGCTCTCGTCGAAGCACCAGTCGTTGAACTCGCTGACCATCTGGCCCTTATAGACCTGGGTATACAGGCCGCCTTTGGTGTTGGAGCCGGGGTCCTCAGACAGCTGGTTGGCCAGCGCGGCGAAGCTCTCCTCGGTGGCGTCGCCGTTCTTCCAGGCCTGGAGGGCGTTCTCGGCCTCCTGCTTCTTGCCGGCCTTCAGCTCCTCCAGGGCCTGGTAATCGTCGGCCTTGCTGTCCAGACCGGTGGTGTCCACCTTGAACAGAATGTGGCGCACGTCCACGGTGTTGTAATCGTTGCGGGTCCGGCTGTGGAACATCCAGCAGATAGATGGAGGTGCCGTTTTCCACGATCTCGGTGTCGCCCTCCTGGCGGCTCTCGTCAAACACCCACTCGGTGACGGCGTCGCCGCTGTAGGTGCCGGACTCGGGGTGGGAATAGGTGGCGATGGACTCATATTCCTTGGCAGCCTTCTCCAGGCAGGATGCCGGACTTGACGGTCTCCAGCACGGCGGCGGCGGCGTCCTTGGCCTTCTGCAGGGCAGCGGCGCTCTCCTCCTCGGTGGGCTGGACGGTGTTGCCGTCGGCGTCCTTGGTGGAGGCGGCTGCGCCGTTGAAGGTGATCATCTCATAGTTGGCCACGTCGAAGGAGTTCTTGTTCTCTTCGTAGTACTTCTGGAGCTCCTCGTCGGTGTACTGCAGGCTGTCAATATAGTCCTGCTGATAGTGGGAGGCGATGATGGTGTCCTTCAGGATGCCCTGGAAGATCTTGACTTGGTCATGTTGCTGCCGTAGAGCTGCTTGAGGTACTCGCCTCGCTCTTACCGGCGGACTTGGCGTAGGTAGGTGGAGGGTGTCCATGGTGGAGTCCAGCTCCTTCTGCATGTCGTCGTTCCAGGTGATGCCCTTCTCGGCAGCGCCCTTCTTCAGCATGGTCAGCTGAATGAGACTCTTCTTGGCGGCCTCACGGAAATAGGCGTCCCAGGTCATGTCCTCGGACACGCCCAGCAGGGTCTTGGCCATGTCGCTGAGGCTCTGCTGGGTCAGGGGGTGGAGGTTGCTCAGGCCGTAATAGGAGGCATACTGGCTCTGGGCAATGGGTTATAGGCCACATGGTAGAAATAGCTGACCTCGGCGGCGGAATATGGACTCGCCCTCCACCGTGACGGCGGCGGCACCCGCTGGATCACGTTGGAGTTCCAGACCAGCAGAACGGCGGCCACCAGCACGAACACGATGGCGATGCCGCCGTAGAGCCAGTTGTTCCGGCGCTGCTTGGCCCGCTCCTGCGCCTCACGGCGGGCGGCCTTGGGGTCCACTGCGCCGCTGGCGGCAATTCCTGGCGGGCTTTCTTTTCTCTGGATGCACTCATAGTTGTTTCAGTCACGCTCGAAAATAGGTATCGGATACCCTTTGTAGTGTGCTGTTGGTTGATTATACAGGAAAAACCGCCTCTTCGCAAGAGGGAATCGGGATTTCCCGGGAATTTAGGCGAATTTACTCCGCCCGGTATACGACCTTGCCGTCGATGACGGTCATATACGCCTGGCCGCCGATGGTGGTGAGGGGTCGGCGGTCCACAGGACGAAATCCGCGTCCTTACCGGGCTCCAGGCTGCCCACCCGGCTGTCGACGCCCAGGCTGCGGGCGGGGTTGATGGTGATGGCCCGCCACGCTTCGTCCAAGGGCAGACCTGCGTTGGCGGCCAGACCGGCGCACATGGTCAGATTCTCCAGGGGATCACCGGGGCGTCGGTGATGATGCTGACGGTGAGTCCGGCGTGGTACAGGACGCCGGGGGTGGTGAAGCTCTTGTGGCGCAGTTCGGCCTTGCTCTTGCTGCCCAGGGTGGGCCCCACGAACACCGGCAGTCCCTCCTTGGCCAGCTCGTCGGCGATCAAGCTCGCCGTCGGTGCAGTGGTCCAGGGTGGCCTTCACCCCGAATTCCTTGGCAATCCGCACGGCGGTGAGGATGTCGTCGGCCCGGTGGGCGTGGCACTTCAGGGGATCTCGCCGTTGACCACCGGCAGCATGGCCTCCAGCTTCATGTCGAAGGGGGGGTTCTTCCCGGCCAGCTTGTCATCCCGGTAGCGCCGGGTCTTGAACAGCAGCTCCCGCAGCAGCGCCGCCACGGCCATCCGGGTCATGGGGCTCTTCTTCAGGCCCTGGCCATAGCAGCCCTTTGGGATTCTCGCCGAAGGCGCACTTCATGGCGGCAGGCTCCTTCAGCAGCATATTGTCTACCCGTTTACCTGCCAGCTTCAGCACCGTGAAGGTGCCGCCCACCACGTTGGCGCTGCCTGGGCCGGTGCAGGCGGTGGTCACACCGCCCCGGATGGCGCTGGGGAAGGCTCGTCCTGAGGGTTGATGGAGTCGATGGCCCGCAGCTGTGGGTCAGAGGCTCCACCACCTCGTTATAGTCCATGCCCTCCCAGCGCATGCACTGGTTGTCCAGGCCGATGTGGCAGTGGGCCTCCACACAGCCGGGGTCAGCAGGCGGCCGCCGGCGTCGATGACGGTGCAGCCCTCCGGGGCGTCGATGTGGGGAGCCACGGCGGTGATGCGGCCGCCGTCGGCCAGCAGACAGCCGCCAGGAATGTCGGGCCCGTGATGGGCTTTATGTAAGCGTTCTGGATCAGCAGCATAGCGATACCTCTCTTTGTTGTAAATTGAGGACATTATAGCACAGGCTGTTCCGTTTCACAAGGGTTGCGTTTTTTCCGGGGCTGCTTTATAATGTGTAGCCGGAGGAGGCGAGGACATGCGCTATACCACCCTTTGCTATCTGGAAAACCCCGCCGGGGAGTATCTGATGCTCCACCGGGTGAAAAAGGAAAACGACTGCAACCGCGACAAGTGGATCGGCATCGGCGGCAAGTTCCTGGACGGCGAAAGCCCCGAGGAGTGCGCCCTGCGGGAGATCAAAGGAGGAGACGGGGCTGACTCTTACCGACTATCGGTATCGGGGGATCGTCACCTTTGTCTCCGACCGGTGGGAAACGGAATATATGCACCTGTTCACCGCCACGGAGTGGACCGGCCAGGGTCCGGGAGGACTGCGGCGAGGGAGTGCTGGGGTGGATCCACAAGGATCGGCTGGCGGCCCTGCCCCAGTGGGACGGGGGACCGCATCTTTCTGGAGCTGCTGCGGCAGGGGGCGCCGTTCTTTCTCACTGAAGCTGCGCTATGGGGGGGAGACGCTGGTCCTATGCCTGCCTGAACGGAAGGGAGCTGACGCTGTGACGATTCTGGTCAGCGCGTGCCTGCTGGGGGTGCCCTGCCGGTACGACGGGCAGAGCAAGCGCCATCCCCTGGCGCAGGAGCTTTGCCGCAGGCACCGGGTGATCCCCGTGTGCGGGGAAATTTTCGGCGGCTGCCCCCCCGCCCGCCGGCGGAGATCTGCGGGCAGCGGGTAGTCACCCGGGAGGGGGCCGACGTGACGGCGGCGTACCGGCGGGGGCGGAGGCGGTGCTGGAGCTGGCCCGGCTCACCGGGGCGGAGGCCGCCGTCCTCAAGGAGCGCAGCCCCTCCTGCGGCTCCGGGGCCGTATATGACGGCACGTTCTCCGGCACGCTGACGGCGGGCTGGGGCGTTGCCGCCGGGCTTCTGCGGGGCAGGGCATCCGGGTGCTGGGCGAGTCCCGGCTGGAGGAGCTTCTGCGGCAGGACGTCCGTTAAAATCACAACAAAATACGACAAAAAACTGTGAGATTCGGAGAAAATTACAATTGCCATTGACAGCACGCGGAAGTTGGTAAAGTAATACCCAAGCGGTCGGGAACGTTACCGGTAATGTTTCCACGCTGTGGAATGGCAGAAGAAGGAGACGAAACGCGCTTTATGACCATCAAGGATATTGCGCGGCAGTGCGGCGTAAGCGTCAGCACGGTGTCGCGGGTGCTCAACGACCGGCCGGACGTCAGCCCGGAGAACCGGCGCAAGGTGCTCTCCGCCATTCAACGATCCAATTACATTCCCAACAACACCGCCAGGGACCTGGTGAAAACCAAGTCCGACGCCATCGGCCTGGTGGTGCGGGGCGTGTCCAACCCGTTTTACACGGATATCATCCGGGTCATCGAGGACAGGTCACCGCCCGGGGCTATACCCTGGTGATGCAGCAGATCGGCACCTGCGACGACGAGGTGAAGCGGGGCGCCATGATGGAGCGGGAAAAGCGGCTGCGGGGCCTGATCTTATTGGGCGGCCGGTCCGACTATACCCCCCAGGAGCTGGCGCCGCTGAACATCCCCTATGTCTGCTGCTCGTATGACAATCAGTACGGTACACTGCCGCCGGACTCCTATGCATCGGTGTCCATCGCCGACGAGGAGGAGGCCTGCCGGGCGGTGACGGAGCTGTACCGCTGCGGCCACCGGCGCATTGCGGCGCTGGTCTCCGGCACGGAGGACCGCTCCATCAGCCAGCTGCGGTATCAGGGCTATGTCCGGTCCCTGGCGGATCACGGCCTGCCCCTGGAGCAGGAGCTGGTCATCGAGGCCGGTTCCTTCGACATCCGGCAGTCGTATCTGGCCATGCAGCGGCGTCTGCTGGCGGGGCGCAGTTCACCGCCCTGTTCGCCATCTCCGACAATATGGCCATCGGGGCCATGCGGGCCCTGCGGGAGGCCGGACGGCGGATCCCCGGGACTGCTCCGTCATCGCCATCGACGGACTGACGATGTTATTACCTGAACTTCAAGCCCGAGGCCGATCAGGCCTGGCAGGCGCTGGCCAAGACCTATACCGAGCAGACCGGCGTGGAGGTCAAGGTCGTCACCGCCGCTTCCGGCCAGTATGACACCATGCTGACCTCCGAGCTGGACAAGTCCGCTCCTCCCACCATGTTCCAGGTGGGCAACCAGGGCGCTGTCAACTCCTATGGCGATTTCTGCTATCCTCTGGATAACACCGACGTCATGAAGGAAATGACCACTCAGGACTTCAACCTGAAGAATGCCAACGGCGAGACCGTGTCCATCGGCTACTGCTATGAGGCCTTTGGCATCATCGTCAACAAGGCTCTGCTGAAGCAGGCCGGCTATGAGATGACCGATATCACCAACTTTGAGACCCTGAAGAAGGTCGCCGACGACATCCACAGCCGCGCTGCCGAGCTGGGCTTTGACGCCTTCAGCTCCGCCGGTCCTGGAGGGCTCCTCCAGCTGGCGCTTCTCCGGGCACCTGGCCAACATGCCCCTGTTCTATGAGTTCCGGGATGACAACGTCACCTCTCAGCCCGCCTGCATCAAGGGCAGCTATCTGGACAACTTCAAGAACGTCTGGGATCTGTACACCACTGACTCCGCCACCACCGGCGCTGCTCTGACCACCGCCACCGGCGACCAGGCCTCCGAGGCCGAATTCGGTCAGGGCAAGGCTGTGTTCTATCAGAACGGTTCTTGGGAGTTTGCCAACCTCACCGGCGAGGAGAAGGGCTTTAAGATGAACCCCGAGGATCTGGCCATGATCCCCATCTACTGCGGCGTTGAGGGCGAGGAGCAGTCCGGCCTGTGCTGCGGCACCGAGAACTGCTGGGCCGTCAACAAGAACGCCAAGGAAGAGGACATCCAGGCCACTCTGGACTTCATGAAGTGGGTCGTTACCTCTGACGAGGGCACCACCATGCTGGCTGAGCAGTTTGGCCCCTGCCCCTTCAAGAACGCCAAGACCCCCGAGAACGTGTTTCTTTGCCGATGCCAACGCCTATACCGCTGCCGGCAAGTACATTGTGACCTGGGCCTTCAACTGGACCCCCGCCGTGGATGACTGGCGTGCGGGCGTGGTGGACGCTCTGACCCAGTACACCGTCAACGGCGGCAGCTGGGACAACGTCAAGACCGCCTTCGTGGACGGCTGGGCCACCCAGTATGCCAAGGAGAACGGCTGAGCTATAAGCGCTCCGTTGTAACGCAATAGGACCGGGGGCGGGCTTATCGCCCGCCCCCGATTTTCTCACCCGCGGCGCACAGAGCTGTTGGCCGGTATGGACCGGGCAAGAGCTCCGGGCGCCGCCCGGAAAATCGGACGAACATAGATAGGAGAGAGGCGTCATGAAACTTCCGAAACACCGCCGGGACGAGGCCGCACTGAATTCCCGGCTGATCCGCCGCCCCATCAAGCGCATGGTGTGGCTGTTTTTGCTGCCCACCTTCGCCGCCTTCTGCATCGGCTTCCTGTACCCCTTCTTCAAGGGGCTGTTTCTGTCCTTCTGCAACTTCCGCATTACCAGCCAGTGGACATGGACGGGGCTGGAAAACTACCGGAAGGCCTTCCAGGACCCCGGCTATATGCACTCGTTCTGGTACACGGCGCTGTTTGCTCTGGTGAGCCTGCTGGCTCATCAACCTGTTCGCCTTCACCATCGCCTACGCCCTGACCCAGAAGTTCAAGGGCACCAGCGTATTCCGCACGGTGTTCTTCATGCCGAACCTGATCGGCGGCATCGTGCTGGGCTATATCTGGTCCATGATCTTTGACGGCATCCTCATCAAGTACAACACCTCCGTGGTCCCGGAGACGAAATACGGCTTCTGGGGTCTAGTGATCCTGGTGTGCTGGCAGCAGATCGGCTATATGATGATCATTTACATTGCCGGACTCCAGGCGGTGCCGGAGGACATGCTGGAGGCGGCCCGCATCGACGGCGCCAACCGCTGGCAGACCCTGTGGCGGGTCACCATCCCTAACGTGATGCCCTCTATCACCATCTGCATGTTCCTGAGCCTGACCAACGGCTTCAAGCTGTTTGACCAGAACCTGGCCCTGACCGCCGGGCGTCCCTTCCAGCAGCTGGGCAACGGAGAGACCATCAAAACAACGGAAATGCTGGCCCTGAACATCGTCAACGCCTTCGGCACCAACGGCGGCGGCAACCGCGGCGCGGGTCAGGCCAAGGCCGTGATCTTCTTCATCGTGGTGGCGGCCATCAGCATCATCCAGCTTCAGGCCAGCCGCCGCAAGGAGGTGCAGCAATGATCAAAAACCGAAGCTCTGCGCCGCAAGAGCGCCGTCAGGCGCTGCTGACGGTGGTGTTCACCATCATCTCCCGTGATCTATTTGATGCCGGTGCTCCTGGTGCTCATCAACTCCCTGAAGGCCAACGCCTTTGTCAACACCGAGACCTTTGCTGCCCACGGCGGAATCCTTTGTGGGGCTGAAGAACTATGTCAAGGGCATGACCTTCGGCAACTTCGCCTTCTATAAGGTGGTATTCTACAGCTTCTTTATCACCATTACCTCCACGGCGCTGATCCTGCTGTGCACCACCATGGCGGCGTGGTACATCTCCCGGGTGGGGAGCCTGGTCAGCAAGATCGTGTACTACCTGTGCGTATTCTCCATGGTGGTGCCCTTCCAGATGGTCATGTACACCCTGGCCCGGACGGCGGACCAGATGCACCTGAACACCCCCTGGACCATTCCGTGATCTATCCTGGGCTTCGGCGCAGGTCTGGCGGTGTTTATGTTCACGGGCTTTGTCAAGAGTCTGCCGCTGGAGATTGAGGAGGCCGCCTCCATAGACGGCTGCGGTCCGCTGCGCACCTTCTTCTCGGTGGTGTTCCCTATGCTGCGGCCTACCATGATCTCCGTGGGCATTTTGGAGATTATGTGGGTCTGGAACGACTATCTGCTGCCCAGCCTGGTGCTGGACATCAACCAGTACCGCACCATCCCCATCCACATCCAGTACCTCAAGGGCAGCTACGGCACCGTGGACCTGGGCGCCACCATGGCGCTGATCCTCCTGAGCATCCTGCCCGTCATCATCTTCTACCTCCTCTGCCAGAAGCACATCATCAAGGGTGTGGCCGCCGGAGCCGTGAAGGGCTAAAAAACAAAGCATTTTCTGATAAAAAGAGTTGACTGACATATGAATCGTTGCAGCGGCATTTTGATGCCGGTATTTTCCCCTGCCGTCTCCCCACGGCATCGGGACTCTGGGCAAGGCCGCCTATGACTTTGCCGATTTTCTCCACGCCGCCGGGCAGCACTACTGGCAGATGTTGCCCCTTGGCCCCACCAGCTATGGGGACTCCCCCTATCAGAGTTTTTCCACCTACGCCGGGAACCCCTATTTCATCGACCTGGATATGCTGATAGAGGACGGGCTGCTGACCCGGGATGAGGTGGAGAGCCAAAACTGGGGAACCAATCCCCGGTACGTGGACTACGGCAAGATCTACGAAAGCCGATTCGCCCTGCTGGAAAAGGCTAAGGACCGGGGCTGGGAGCGTGACCGGGCAGAGGTCACGGCCTTTGTGGCGGAGAACGCCCGGTGGTTGCCGGACTACGCCCTGTACATGGCCTGCAAGCGCCATTTCGGGATGCGCTCCTGGACCGGAGTGGGAGGACGAGGACATCCGCCTGCGCGGAAGGTCCCCGGAGGTGCTGGAGCAGTACCGCACCCCTGCTGCGGGAGGATGTGGAGCTGTTCACCTATTTGCAGTTCCTGTTCTTCCGCCAGTGGAACAGGCTGCGGGACTATCTCCACAGCCTGGACATCCATATCATCGGTGACCTGCCCATTTATGTGGCCATGGATTCCGCCGATGTGTGGGCGGAGCCGGAGAACTTCCAGCTGGACGACCAGTGCGTGCCCCACGGAGGTATCCGGCGTGCCGCCGGACTACTTCAGCGCCGACGGCCAGCTGTGGGGCAATCCCCTGTACGCCTGGGATCGGATGCAGGCCGACGGCTTCGGCTGGTGGATCCGCCGCATCGACGGCGCCTCCGCTGTATGACGTCATCCGCATCGACCATTTCCGGGGCTTCGATGCCTATTGGGCCGTGCCCTACGGCGAGACCACCGCCAAGAACGGACACTGGGTCAAGGGCCCGGGCATGAGCCTGGTGGGGTGCTGACGAGCTGGTTCCCGCAGCTGGAGTTTATCGCTGAGGATCTGGGCTATCCCACCCCAGGTGGCCAGCAGCTGCTGCGGGATTCCGGTCTGCCGGGCATGAAGGTGCTGGAATT
>VOFC01000611.1_pt1 | contig 22000 bp, 29 predicted proteins | sample 5384161 | NCBI WGS metagenome assembly VOFC01 (sample SAMN12384722, study PRJNA508395) | human gut metagenome | isolation source: healthy gut B | host: Homo sapiens | reverse complement strand
CGATGAACAAAAGACCAAAGGTCTTGACATTGCCGACTTCCTGCTGATGACGTACGCAAGTCTGTCAACAAGACATACACTTACTATATGCAGAATCTCAACAAGCAGATAGAGGAGAACAAGTCGCTTCGTGCCGAGAATGATGCGCTAAAGACTGAAAACAACAAAGTCAAACAACGCATATCCCAACTTGACGAGAAGGCTATGGAGCGAGTGACTACTCAACTTGTCTATGCGAAGGAAGAACTTGCCAGTGCCAAAAGTTATAATACTACACTTATGGAAATGTACAATGATTTGAAGGCTCGTTGGAATGCCATTTGGCAAGAGCCTGAAATAACTGACGCATGGAGACAAGTTGAAGTACGCAAAGAAAGAGTAGCAAAAGAAAAGGCTCGGCAAGAAGCCGAAGCCAAACGTGAAAGCATGGCTCGTCAAAATAGATACATAGGAGTGCTTGACAAGTTCATCGGTGAGGGACATGAAGCTTTATCATCCTTTGCCAAGACAGATAGAGTCAACTTCGACGAGAAGGAAGCAGTATCCATATACTACGGTATCATGGCTTCTGCTGCAAAACATGATATTGGATTGGACTCTGAACCCTGTATAGATTCTGCAGCAAAAAGTTTCTTATCAGGTATGTCGTGGAAAGGTTTTACAGACTTCAAGCAAGAATGTGTCACCAGCTGGACAAAACTCTTCGCCACGAATGAAGTTCAATTCACAGACAAAGCCCTCGACATCTCCCTCAAGGATTGTTTTTGACCGTCAAGTCTTTTCAAGCTGTTGTTTCCTTCGTCTATATGCTCTTGAGCCTCTTGACTCGCACGATTGGCTCTTGAATTTTTAGACAACATATTGGACTTGTTCTCGTTCCAAAGATACTCTTGTTCCGATATAAAATCCTCAAAAACGACAAGTTCCAATGGGATTGAAACCATAAATGCAATAATCAGTGCGAGTAAAGCACGTGATACGAATGGAACCACCCACCACGTTTTTGTTGTTTTCTCAGGATTCTTTTTTCATAGTGATAACCAGACTTCTATCGATGCAAAAGATCAGAGTTGCCCAGACTATGCCAAAAGCCATAGCCCAACCGATTTTTCCTGAAGTTTCTGTTCCACTTTGTGTAAAGAACCATGCGGCAGAAGTTCCAGATAAAAATGCGATGAAAGAAGTCATGGCAATAGTAGCACCCATTGCTCCATACTTTTTATGGTCTGTTCTACATTTTTCCAATATAGGAATTTCTGCACCAGCAATAGTCCATAATATACGCTGAAAGGTATTTTTATTTTCCATTGTTATTTTTAATACTTATATAATGTTCGTATGTTTTTGTATTTTTCCAATCTCTCTTACTGGTAGCCAATATGTAACACTTAGAAACACAATGGTCGAAATCGGCAACATCAATTTATTCATATCCAACAATATATACCAACTCAATATCTCAAACAACGAGTAGTCTAAACCGCAGAGAAGCATTAGTAATGTTGGTGTTGTCGACATTATCAGTAGAATGTATGCCAGCACATATACGCTTTGGGTATGATGTGCTTTAATAGACATTCTTGTAGCGTACATCATCAATATGATGTAGCATGTATTGACGAATATACTTGCAAATGCTATATAAGTCAGCCATCGGTAGCTTGTTGCATGGAATAGCAACCAACTTGCACCTAATGAAAACATAGCGACAATCAGCAATGCAAGGCGCAAACATCTCCAAATTGCCTTGGCTCCAGGAATTATTCCAATTAAAGTATTGTCCATTTTCTACTATGAAATTATTGATGTCAAAAACCTTTTTATTCGTTTTATTATAGAATTATTTGTAGTGGTCAGAGGGGAATTTAGCCACTCGTCTATAGCTATTTCATGAATGTTGGTGAGCATTTCTTTCATCCCCAAGCTGTAGAGGCTCCCATTGCTGAATGACGGAAACTCTGGCATGTTGTAATTAAGTCTTGGTATAGGTGTCACTGATATAGTTAATATTTCAGATGTAACATTTAGTCCATTTGTCGCCTCTAATCTATATGTTGTAGTTCTTGATGGTCGTAATTCAATAGAAGTCTTTTTAGTCACATCAATACCGTCAGGATATAACATCACCATTTGTGCATTTTGTACTTTCCATGAAAGTGTTATAGGAATACTCTCCATCGTTCTGTTTTTGTCAGAGGTAAAAGCATCTATATGTACGTCATCAACAACTGTTAAATTCAAATCCTTAGTAACAGATACTTTGGGATCTATAGAATAGCATATCAAAGTATACAATTCTCCAGATTTAGGAGCAACCTTGACTACCTTTTTTGTAGATACATCAATCTTTTCAGAAAGGTTAGACAACAAAAATGCTCTTTCTGAATTCTTGTAATCTATGTGTATGACAACTTTGTCTCCAACTTTGACCTTTCTATGCGAAGAAACGAATTTGACAATTTTAGGCAAAGGTATTGGTGACAATTTAACGACCTTTTAGCACGCATATAATCATTAGAGGCAATAAGCATCAAGTCCTCATCACCTTTTACTTCATATTCGTATGAGTCATGGTTTGTAACATTCGTGCCATTCAATGATATATGAGTGTCATTTGTTACATCCCACATAATGTCAACAAAGCTACCAATAGTATAGGTATCTGTCATAACAACCAAATCTTTTATAATTGGTTGCAATACATTTCCTTGTTTTGAAGCTTCCGAAAACTTATAACCGCAATGTCTGCAAAAATTTGCAGCTATCGGATTTTCTCTGCCACATTTTGGACACTTCTTAATGCTCATTTTTTCTTAATTTGTAATCCAACAATTGTTTGCCACAGTTTATACAATATTTTGTATTTTCGTTTACAGTAAAGAAAGCTCCACAGTTCATACAAATAGCTTTTTCTCCATAGGATACATCCAAATCTTTCAAACTTTCAATGAAGTCAAATGGAGCTAAATCAAGTATATCTTCCTGTTTCAAATACCATACAAGAATATCTACTAAAGATTTTAGTTGTTGAGACAAATTGCTTATGTCTTTGTATATACAGGAACCTGTTATATCTGCAAAATCGTCTTTTGGAACAGGAGCCTTTCTGCATTTTCAATGTTGTACTTATCTGCCAATGTAGGCTCTTTTCAGAGATGGCCAATATGCTGATGTAAATGATTAGCTCTGAGAAATAATCTAATTTGCAGTTGGCATATTTGTTCGCTTTACGATTAGGGTGTTGGTAATCATCCTTTCCTTTGATGATGTCTCTTTCTTTTTCTAAAGAAGGTACAAACATAGAGTCATAATCAATAAGATAGATATTGCCATTACTGTCAACCAAAATGTTTCCATGTTGCAAATCTCCATGTGCGATGCTTTTCTCATGCAGTTTTTTACACATAGTTATGAAATCACCAGCCAATTTTTTTTTTAGAATATCTTTGTCAGACTTGTGCTGATAGATATATTCATTGAGTTTTAGCCCCTCTATCCAGCGCATTCTTGTTGTAGGACAAAGACTGTTGTTTATGACCTGTATTCCTTCTGACTCAAAAAAGTGAAATCACAGAAATATGGTAGGTTTATTTTGCTGAATTCTTTAGACAATGTTTCCAATCTATGAGCGATATTCTTTTCTGGTTGGTTTCTCCAACATCTAAAAGCCCACTTTTGCCCATCTACGTTAAAGACAAAAACAATGGCGAAACCGCCACTATAGTGAATAGGGCGGTCTCTAAGATCTTTCTCTAAAATGCCATTTTGGAGAAACTTGTCTTTACAAGTTGTGGAACTTGTACGCTATTTATGATGTCACAGTCTTCTATCATTCCACTCTACCATTTACTTGTCACTTTTACAACGTCAGCCTTTTCGTATGAAGGTTTTTGCTTATATCCATTGTCTCCCCATAATTCGCTTAAACTTTCCGCTATGGATTTCTTATTTATTTCCAAAGGCGTTATATCATCGATGGAGTTACATTGTAAGGCATCCCTCATTTGACTTACCAAATCTGAGCATGAGTCAATGGAATCAATACCTCAAAAAATGGGACTTTCACCTTTAGAGTTTATGTCATCGGCACTAAACAGAAGAGTATCTGTATCTCTAACTTTTAAATCTTGCCATAACTGAGGTAATTCGGTTAATGCAACGATAGATGTATATATGACCATCTCTGAAAAATAGTCTGCTTTTGGTGTAAGATATTTGTTGGTCCATCTCGCAGGATGCTGGTAACCCGGAAGTCCACTAATTTCATCCGTCCAACCTTCAAGTTTTGGCACGTACATTGAGTCATAATCTACAAGAACTAAACCTCCATCAGATTTGACCATAATGTTCCCATGTTGCAAATCACCATGTGAAACTGAATGCTCATGAAGTTGCTGGGTCATACTTAGAAAATTGTTAGCTAATCGATAAAGAGAATCTGCGTCAAACAGATGTTCCTCTATGTAACCTTTTAAAGGCTTTGCTTCAACCCAGTCCATTATAACTATTGGTTGTACTCCTAATGGGGTGGCAATACCATTCTCTGCATATTCGAACCCCACGAAGTAAGGCATATTAAGAGTATGCAATGAAGACGAAATTATTTTTGTCCGCTCTTTTGCTCCTTCCAAATTTGCATGCCAGCATCTTACCGCATATTTCTTTCCAGAGACTATATAAGGAAAAACGATACAATACCCTCCAGCATACTTTATAGGTTTGCCGTTATACATTTCTGGTCTTCCACCAGCTAATTGTGACGCTTTTACAAGGCTACCTACAACTATCGAAGTAGAATAGTCTGAACAAGAAGGAAGTGAGAGCATTTTATTCTTCTATTAACATCCGAAAAGATTTGTCTATACATTCTTTACACTTATCTACTAATTCTTTACAGAAATTTCGTATTTCAGTGGTACCTATAGATGTGGCTCTCGTAGCCTGCTTTTTCTTCTTGGCAGGATATAAGTTGGTTCGTTTGGCATTGCCAATGATTGACTCACAACGATTGGAAGCAAATTCCTCTATGTCATTTTTCAACCTTTGTTTTTCTTTCTTCTAAAGAATGTCGCTTTAGGGTTATTTCCTGATTGCTTGGAAAATTTGAACTGTCAGCCTTTTTCGACTCCTTTGATAGAACTACCATTGTCGAGCTTTCACTTGTTGACGTGGTAATGTTGTTTTTTTCTGCTTGAGCAACTTCCTTTTCGATGAGTGATGTTATATCATCTTCTTGCTCTATATGGAAATCCATTGAGCCGTCAGGTTCAATAATACACAAGGTGCTGTCATCATTATGAAGTCCTTTTTGTCTCCAATCATCTACCAAAGAACAATATTCTTCATGTCCCTTTAGCTCCAGAATTCTTGTTAACCATTGGCTACAATGCTCTTTATGATTAGAAAGAAATTCAGAGAACGGGTCTGAGACTAACAGTAAGCAATGCCCGTCAGATAAATTTCCTTTGAATTCTTCTATTTGTCCTCGACCTTCTTTGTTGGGGAAGCTCTCATAATAATCAGGATAACTATCGAAAGCTTTCTTTTCTGAGGTGAGTATTTTAATAGGTTCTTTTTCCTGTTATGTCAACCTCAATAATGCAAGTATCGCCAAGAACGTGTCCGATCCATTTCTCGGCATCTATGAATTGTATGCCACATAGAGTTGCACCAGCTCCATTTTGTGCATCAATGCAGTTTTGAAGTCTCCAAGGATTCTTACCATTATGTATTTCCTCACTAATAAAATCTACTACTTTCTTTTTAGCCAATCATTGCATAATTCTTTTCTGTCTTCATTGGTGCAATGTCCATTTTTTGCATAGAAAGAAGATAGAATTTCTGCCCAATAGTCGGGAAAAACCGATTGTGACATACCATCAGAAACGGCAATCGCATGATTGTCGCTATTGATGCAAAATCTATCTTGGCATTCAGAATAATGTTCTCTTAATTTATGAGTTATGAAAGCTCTTATTTTCATGTCCAAACTTTTTTATAGGCAACAAAAATCCATGCTCATGAAAATTCACGAGCTATCATCTGTAATAACAGATAGAATGGATATTATTATCTGTCCCCTTGTCCCTTGCTGGAACCGAAGTCTATTAGACCAACAAGTTCAACCCCATCACACTGGCAGATAAGCCCTCTTGCTCCACTCTTGTAGGAAAAACCATTCTTTTTCCGCAGCACCTTTGTATGAATCTGGTATTTCAGTAGAAATGTCATACAAGAACTTTCCCTCATCTGTGCTTATCTCTTCCTTTGAAGCAGGAAATAACGCTTTTGCTCCATTACCAATCATAGCATTGAAAATCTGTACCTTACCATCAGCTGTGTCAATAGCCTTAATTTGGTTCACGACCTCAATAGTTTGATTCTTGCATTCTTCTTCACCTTGATGATTAAAGTAAGGAACACCATCTGAAATATTTATAATAACAGGAGCAGGATTGTTTGGCTTATCAGAAATCCATTTCTCAATAATCTCTTTCGCCATTTCAAAAGCCCCTTTCATGTTGGTAGCACCATCTTCTTTTATTGGTTCCACCCAAATAGGCATACTTTTTGTCTATTTCCAAGATGCCACCAGCACCATCACTAATCTTTTGCTTGACCTTATCTACACGAATCGGGTTCTCGTCCAAGTCCTTCAAATAGCCAGCAATAAGGTCTTTCACCTTGTGATTATAACCAATAACACTTATAAAACAACGATTTTTAGGAGCCTTACCATCAAAATTCTTTTGGATAATGGTATCAATAACTCTATTGACGGCTTTTGTCGCAAAAGTTGTGCGAGTTTCTTTCTCGTTAGGGCTTTCCATCGGGAGAAGCATAGAACCTGATTGGTCGATTAGTATGACTAACAAACCTGGGGTTGCAGAACTCCACTGCATTTCATTATTCATATGCAAAACGAATAAAACCTGTAAGCTCCAGCAGGATTATTTGGATTATTGTTGTTGATACATAAGAAAAAAGCGCAGAGCCATTCTGTCACTCGTTCCACAATCCGTAGGCTCTCGCATTGCCCTGTAAGTCGAAACGAGCAACGCCGAAAGCCCCACGCCAGTGTAAGTATATAATCTATCCTCCCTACCAACGAATGCAAAATACATCCGAAGCTAATGAGGATGTATAGAATACACCTCATGAGGCGTTTCCGTTGCTTTGTTTTTGACTTACAGTTGAACTTGCGAGATTCACGGACTGTCAAAACCAAAGCGTACAGTTACGCCTTATATGTATGTCTGCCCAACCTCTGCCCATTGGGGCTTCCGGTATGGGTATAGACGTTACAAAGGTAACATTTTACCTTGAAAACCGCTTTGTTTGGCTGGCAAAGTATGATTTTAAGGTCTGATTTAACATTGTTAAATATAAATATATCAAAGAATCCACTTTTGCTTGATTTTTCTCGCAAAAAGTTTGTATTATCAATGATTATTCGTATTTTTGCAGCGTCAGTCCTCGCCAAGCCTCTTAACAATGCTCAAATCGTGCGAGGCGTTTTTTGTTTATACACATTTGAACATGGCGAATCTTATCCCCTTTACAAAACGGTTTGAATCTTCAGAAAACCTCGTTGATTTGCTTGAATCTCGAGGTTTACAAATTTGTGATAGAAACAAAGCCATACAATACCTTGACAACATTGGTTATTACAGATTGTCTGCTTATATGTATCCTTTATTGAAGATGCCCAAGACTGCACATTTGTACAAGGATGGTTCAACCTTCAAAAAGGTGATGATGCTTTATCGCTTTGACAAGAAACTGAGACTGCTCATGTTCAATGAGATAGAAAAGATTGAAATTGCTATCAGACGTGCGGTGATGCAAATAACGGCAGATATGACAGGCAATCCTTTCTGGCTTACTGACTCTTCTTATTTCTTGGATAGTTCAAAGTTTAATGAAACAATGCGAGCTATATCCAAGGAATACAGCAAATCTAAAGAGGAGTTCATTCTCCATTTCAAACGAACCTACTCAGAGCCTTACCCACCATCGTGGATTTTAGGAGAACTGCTTACTATTGGAAACGTCAATGCCATTTATCGCAACATTAAACAAAATCGCATACGCAAGCGTATTGCCAAACGTTTTGGGTTGCCTATCAATGTGTTTGAGTCATGGCTCACGGTTATTGCTGTTACTCGAGAAATGCCTGTGGTCATCATTCCAGAGTATGGAACAAACAGAATGCTATTCAGCCAGCAATTCCCAATAGTCCCGCAGGAGAATGGATAACGCAGCCAACAGATTCCATGCGTGCTTACTTTGATCTTTGCATCATCAAGTACTTTCTTAATGTTATATCCCCCAATAATGATATGCAATCCAAACTAACATGGTTGTTCATTCGGTTTCCTGAAATTGACTTAAAGCTCTCGGCTTTCCGCAGGGATGGGAAACGGAACCATTATGGAGGTAATAACATGTGGAATGGCTGCTGATCATTCACTCCCTTACATGGTCTTCTTTGTTTCGGTTTTATCATATTATGGAGTCGGTTCAAACGACTCCATCCAATCCATATCTATGTAATTTTGATGTAAATGAAAGTTAAATACGTTAAAAAATATCCCTTTCGTATCAAAACAGAATCCACACAGTCACTTTTCTACCGTTTAGAGCGTATAGTATTGGTAATCAACTGATAATAGATACTTTTTATATATTTGCACACCGACATGGACCGACTCTAAAAACCTCCATGTATAAATTAATAGATTGTTAAACCATAAAACATAAACAAAAAGCAGATAATATTTTACAGGAATGACTAAATGAACGTTTACTCAAGGAGTGGGCTTCATAAAATGGAATTATTACGTCCATTAATCGTAAAGTTGTTCCGTTCTAAACTTTTTGTATATTGAGCTTTTTAGCTCTTGTTCTCTAATTCCGAATACCGCCAATCATTCAACGTACGAGAACAAGCAGTAGGAAGGTTCACGCTTATAAGCGTGAACTGTTCCGTGCTTGTTGTACGTGAGGTAACCTGGCGGTAACCCGGAATTAAACAAGTCGCGGAACGGTTACACGCTTTTTTTAACTCTAAAAACATAACATCCAAAAAGAAAAAGAAACATGGGACAAAAAAAATTACTTGAAACTAATTTATATAACAGCTTTCATAGCCTTAGCAGGAGTAAGCTGTTGGGCAACCGCCGAATCATTACACCTTTTATTGTCTTCATGGCCTACTGCCATGTGCTGGATTGTTACCATTTGCTTTTTTATCATTGCATCCTTGGGAACAAAGATGATTGTAGACAGCCTTAATCAAAATATCAATCTTGAGAATAGAGGTTGGCATCTGATAGGCGGAATTATTATTTTCCTCATATTTTGGCTGATATGCAGTATGCCGACAAATACGCACACATTCTTTTACCGCACCGTGATAAACGACAAGGTAAACACCGACATTTCAACCACAAGAGGATATTTAAGTCAAATTAAAAACAATACTAACAACAAGACCCAGGCAACACTAAAAGTAAACGAATTGAAAAACAATGTTGATGTACTTTTAGGCGAACTGGAAGCCGAGATAAAGAACGAGAGCAATCCCGGATTCGGTCCAAAGTCAAAAGAAATACTCCGAAAGTTTGCTATTTTGCTTGGTGTGGACAAAATAGAACCGTTAACCTATAAAGGAACTTCAAAGCAATCCCGGGAAAAACTATGCGACGCTTATCGCACGAAGATATACATACTTGCTGAAAACCGTGCAACAAATATTATGGCACACATTCTTTCTCCAAATTCTGACAACCTTAAAGAAGTGAATCGTGATGATGAAAATTTGTCGTTGGTTAAGAAATATATTGACAACAAAACAATTAACCTAAACGATGCAGAAGATATAGAAGGAGTTTGCGACAAACTTAACGTTGCATACAACACAATAAAAACGAATAGCGATTTCGTAAACTTCTCGTCAAAAGCAGACGAAGCGAATTACACTTCCGACAATCCGGTAACCAAAGTAAAAAGAATGATCAGCGTTTTTGACGTGTGGGAAGACTTTTTGCCGGAGAGCATGCAGGACACGGTTTTGCTTTTTGGATTATCATTTCAATCTTAGTAGACATAGCAGCATTTATCTTCTTCGATTTGGCATTCAAGAAAAGAGAATATTAAAACATAAAAAAACATGGCAGAAATCAATTTCGGCGAACCACAAAACGGTATCGCCACCCAAACAACGGGAAACCCTAACATTGAAGAGGCACCCAAGGATACAAACATCCAACCTGAAGACGAACAAACAGAAAACATCAGCAGCGAAGAGCCGGACGTTACGGAGGAAACCCCTCATATAAGTGAAACAATCTATAGCCTCGAGGAACAAAAAGACCCTAACAAAATCCATGTAAAGATTGCCGACCAGGAAACTCCTATTGTTGTCTTTTTTCGGTCCTCCCGCCTGCGGCAAAACCATGACTCTTATCTGTCTTGCCCGCTATCTGAAAGAACATGGCTACACCGTAACCCCTGTAACCTCATTCCGACCATTGCACGACAAAAACTATCAGGACATGTGCCGTTGTTTTGATGACATGGTGTATAGTTACGAAGCAGCCAAATCAACAAGTAAAATAAATTTCATGTTGGTGAACGTTTCATATAACGGTAAACCTATCTGTCAAATATTAGAAGGTCCCGGAGAACTATATTTCCATCCGGAACGTCCCTTGGAACCTTTCCCAAGCTACGTTCACGCCATAATAAATAGCAAAAACAGAAAAATTTGGACTATTATGATCGAACCGGATCACACCAACAAAAAAATGACTACGCCCGAAATACGCAGCCAATACGTCAACAAAATAAACCTTCTCAATAAAAGCAAAATGGCAAGAGACAAGGTTATCTTTTTATTCAACAAAATAGACGAGACAAACTTTCAGCTAAACGCAACAAACATTAATTACAATTCTGTAATCGCATATACGAAAAATAATTACCCTGGTATTTTTTAATTCTTTCGTAAACCAAAACCCAATAACCAAATTATGGAAATCCTATAACTGTGATTTTATTGCTTTTCAGGCGGGTGATTTCAACGACACTGAGGACGGAACAAAAACTTATACGCCCAGCAACGACGAATATCCTAAGAGATTATGGAATTTAATGCTTAAACGAATCAGAGGATAGGATATATGAATATAGAAGTTTTTGTTCATGGCGTTCCCAACGGACAAAGTTTTTGGGAAAAAGCCGAAGACCAGAAATACATAGGGAATTTTTACGACCAAAACAGTTCCGACACCGTCAGATTTCTGATTCAAACACGCTCTATCGGTAATAATATTTATTGTTACTATCATTATTTGGTCTACAACAACATTATCAGCAACGATGGGCGGAAAGGTTCTTATTTTGGTCTTTCTGTCAGACTTGACGAATATTGTAAGGACTTTTTGGGGTGTATATAAAATTCTCGACACGGTATTCAGAAACTGCGTTCTCAATTGTATTTTGGATAATAAAGGTGGTAATTACAAATACATGGTTTCATCTTTTCCCGGCGAGCCGGAAAAGATGAAAGCCATACAAGACAAAATAATAAAGCTCTTTCAAATTTCTTTCAATCAAGCATGTTTTTGCCGGTTGGTGGAATTTGGGGGCGGCAACAACCAACTACCTCAAGCCAACATACATGAAGTTTCCGAAAACGAGGTGGGAATCCGCGATTCGAAAGTATGGTAAAATTGCTCTTTCGCCTTATTATTCCACGGGCAAAGAAAGAAAACTGGAGCAGGACTATACTTCAAAATTGCAGACAGTAAAACAGCAATACCAAAACGAACTTCGCGAGATTTCCCGTGCAAAAGAGCAGGAATCAAACAGGATAAAAAGCCAATTATGACAGTATAAATAATGAATGTTCGCGTTTGAAGAAAGAATACAATGATTTGCAGTCAAAACTTGCCCGAAGTTCTGACACCATCGAGCAGCAAAAAAAGCATCTATCGCGACTTTGAAAAACCAATTGGAGCAATTAAAAACCAACCGGGATATTATTGATAAACTAAACACATTGGAACCTCATATTTTGGAACTGGCTAAAATTTTAAGTAGAGACAGAGCCATTCTACCAATAAGGGGACCAAAAGTGTCTGTTCTTAAAAAGATAAAAAAGCTTTCTCAAGACAACGATTCCCTTCCTGAATTTGTTTTTCCATACTCATTTTATTTGTAACGCTGACAGGACGCACGAAAAGCAGCACCATTCGAAAAACTTACACAAAGCCGGTTCAGACAGTAAACGTCGGAGATGCGAAAAAATATTTGAACAAAAAAATTCTACTCCCAAAGAAGGTACTCAAGTTTCAAACGAAACTAATAAACCCAACAAAGAGAATGACGGTGGTTCAAATGGAACAAATAAATCCGACAAAGGGAATGACTACGGGCAAGAGCATAACCAAAAGTCATAAGAACCACTTAATCAATCTCCGGTATGAATATTGTAAGAATTATATTAGGCATATTTATCACCGCCACACTGTTTTCGTGTGGCGGTGATAAGAAAAAAGCCGATTTATGTAGACCTCGATGAAATTTCGGAAGAATCCGACAGCACCGAAGTCCCAAGCGGCAACGAGGTAGTGGTTCCTTTTCGAAATGAAAACGGTGTGAAGTATGTTCAAGTCAGCGTTAACGGCGTTGGATTCGAGATGATTTTTGATACCGGTTGCTCCGGCGCGCTCATTTCTGCCGCTGAAGCGAACTACCTGTACCAAAAGGGGAAACTTTCTCCCGATGATATTCTCGGCACAACCCAATCGCAAATTGCCGACGGTAGTATTGTGGAAAACATGGTGGTTAATCTTAAAGAGGTAGTCATTAACAACCAAATTACATGCTCTGACGTTCAAGCCACGGTCTCAAACAATATTAACGCTCCCCTTTTGCTCGGCAACGAAGTATTGGACAGACATGCCACCATTAAAATCGATAATGAACACGAGGCTTTAATTTTTCAACTTAAGCAACAATGAACTGCACAATCTACATTTTCGGCTCTTTAGGCGGCGGTTACGTGCAATTTCCCAAAGATTACACAAAATCAATCTTCCAAAATTTTTACTCGCGAGCCACGGCTGATTCGCTTATTGCCATACATAGGAAAAATCAACTTATGTATTACGGATATATCCGCAAATTAGACGAAAGCTCACAGTACATAGGATTTTGCGTACTCATTAACGGAGCTATGTTCACGGACATAAGTAAACTTTTCTCTGTTTTCGAAAATGCCTTTTCGGCTCTTGTTTTCAAAGGCAGCATTCTTTCTATAAACAACAAAGGTGATATTTCCTCCGAAGCCTACACTTTGGCGGACAAAGAATACGATATTAAGGAAATTGCCGCTTTGATAAAAAACGGATTGGAAGATAGCGAGCCACACATGGAACCTTTGCCGCCAGTTGACCTTTCGGTGGCGAACACAGACTATAAAACTTTTGATTTGAACGACGATAACGCCCTCTTTATTAGGGCTTCGGTAAAATTTTCCTACACTTACATAACTAAAAGGAGGAAATGTGACACGGCATCTTTGAGTAAATACAAAGAAATCATAAGATCACAGAACGCAAAGACTGACAAGGCGGAATCAAAATACAAGACATTAAAAAGCCAATACGACAAACTGAACAGGCAAAAGAAACAATATAGAAACGTAATAATTGTCTGCCTGCTTGTGGTCATGTATTTTTTGGTAGCATCCCTTATGGAAACCAAAGGAGTGCTTAAAAACACTCGAGATGAAGTTTCGCGAAAAGAGAACGCCCTGACAAGTTCTAATGCAACTGTAAATAAACTGAGAAACAGCAATAACAATTTGCTCTTTTCCATTAACAACGAACGCGGCAAGCGAATTGCCGCCGAAAACAAGTTAAATTCCATAACCCAAACCTATAGCAGCCTCCAACCTCTCTTTATTAAAAACATTTCTTTCGATTATTCGAGCGGTTGGCTGTACTTTGATTATTACGGCATCTGCAATAAAACGATAACATTGGTGGTAAAAACACATGAAGGTCTTTATACCTACTCAAACTCCAAGGTTCTGACGATTAAGCCTGGATTTAATTCCGAATACATATTCGTAAATGGTTCCCTTGACAGTTCCCAACAGCATTCTTTCGAATTATTAATAGGCAACAAGATTATTGGCGGCGGGCAAGGTTGATTTGGTGAAAAAATTCCTCCTTGCCAAAAACAGGAGGCTTGGAATTTTACAAGACCAGCCCCCATTTCTGTATTAAAACAGGGGTAAATTTTTCACTTAAAAACCACATTGTAAAACAGGCACTTACAATCGTCAAAAATACAAGCCATATATTTTAAAATACAAGGCACTTATTTTAAAATAAGTGCCTTGTATTTTTACAACATGCCTTATGTTTTTCAAGAGAAATATTCTACGCCCCAAAACATGGCTTTTACAAAGAAAATATTCTCAAGTTTAATTCGTTTTTTTTGATTGCATACAATAAAAATCGGCATGCATCTTTTGGGGAATGCATGCCGATTTTCATTTATTGTTTTTGCTGTTGAATGAAGCTTAAAACATTGCGTTTTTAGGAGTACGCGGGAACGGAATCACGTCGCGGATATTTTGCATACCGGTTACGAAGAGAATTAATCGCTCGAAGCCCAAACCGAAACCTGCATGAGGGCAACTGCCAAACTTACGTGTGTCAAGATACCAGCTATATGTTTCCTCTTCCATGCCACGTGCCTTGATTTCACCGACGAGTTTTTTGTAATCTTCCTCACGAACAGAGCCACCTATTATTTCACCGATACGCGGGAAGAGAACATCGGTTCCCTGCATGGTTTTTCCATCAGGATTTTTCTTCATGTAGAAAGCTTTTATCTCACTCGGGTAATCCGTCATTATGACCGGACGTTTGAAATGTTCTTCAACAAGATAGCGTTCATGCTCGCTGCTCAAATCCATTCCCCACCCTGTGATTGGGAATTCAAATTTCTTTTGCCATTCTTCACAGCTTCTTCAAGAATCTTTATACCTTCGGTATAAGGAAGACGCACAAAGTCCTCGTTGACAACAGAATTAAGGGTATTCAAGAGGTTCTTATCTATCATCTTGTTCAAGAACTCAAGGTCGTCTTTGCAATTGTCCAATGCCCAACGCACGCAATATTTGATGAAGTCCTCTTCGAGATCCATGAGTTCGTTTTTGTCCATGAATGCGACCTCTGGTTCTATCATCCAAAACTCTGCCAAATGGCGCGGTGTGTTTGAATTTTCGGCGCGGAACGTAGGACCGAAAGTATATATGGCACCTAAAAGCCGTAGCACCGAGTTCTCCTTCAAGCTGACCGCTGACCGTGAGATTCGTTTTTCTTGCCGAAAAAATCTTTGTCATATGCAACTTCACCGTCTTTTCCCGTGCGATTCAAATCAAGAGTCGTTACCTGGAACATTTCACCTGCTCCCTCACAATCGCTTGCGGTTATGATTGGCGTATGAAAGTAGTAGAAACCGTGCTCATGGAAATATTTATGTATTGCAATTGCCATATTGTGGCGTATGCGGAACACTGCGCCAAAGGTATTGGTACGAAGACGCAAATGAGCATATTTACGCATATACTCAAAGCTTTGCCCCTTTTTTCTGCATTGGGAAATCCTCGCCACATGTGCCGAGAACTTCTATTTTTGTAGCCTGTACTTCTACGTTTTGACCGCCGCCGATGCTCTTTACCAATTTCCCGTCAACACTCAGGCAGGCTCCGGTGGTAATTTGCTTCAATAATTCTTCATCGAAATCTGCAACATCGGCTACAACCTGTATATTCTTTATCGTAGAGCCGTCATTGAGCGCAATGAAATTTACGGATTTACTGCCACGACGGGTTCTTACCCATCCTTTTACATTAATGATCTTGTCATAATCCTCGCTTTTGAGAAGATCTGCGATTTTAATTCTCGATTTATACATAACCTTATTCTGACAAAACAATATCATCGGCTTTGTGCCGATGATACTTATTATTCAAATTCACCCATTTTCAAGAAATTAACTTCTTCCTGAGAAAGATAACGCCACTGACCGCGACGTAGGTTCTTTTTTGGTAAGTCCTGCAAAGTAAACACGATCAAGCTTTATTACATGATATCCGAGACTTTCAAATATTCTGCGGACAATTCTGTTCTTTCCGCTGTGAATCTCTATGCCTATCTGTTTTTTTGTCCGTTGCCGACGCATATTCTATGGCATCTGCATGAACCTCTCCGTCGTCAAGCATAATTCCGTTTGCAATCTGTTTCATATCTGCAGCGGAAACTTTGTGGTCAAGATAGACATGGTATATCTTTTTCTTCTTATATTTCGGATGAGTTAACTTAGAAGCCAATTCTCCATCGTTTGTAAGAAGAAGTACACCTGTTGTATTTCTGTCAAGACGCCCTACCGGATAAATTCTTTCGTGACAAACATTGCGCACAAGATCCATTACAGTCTTACGATTCTGGGGATCGTCGCTCGTAGTTACATAATCTTTCGGTTTATTCAAAAGAACATAAACTTTCTTTTCTATTGAAACCGTTTCATTATTGAAACGAACTACATCGCTACGCTTTATTTTTGTTCCAAGTTCCGTTACGACTTCTCCATTAACCGTAACCACGCCCGCAGTAATATATTTGTCGGCATCTCTACGCGAACAAACTCCTGCATTTGCAAGAAACTTATTCAAACGTATAGGAGCGTCCGGATCAAAATTCTCTTCGGCATATTGAATACGCTTGCGCAAAGAATATTTAGCATCAGGATTATATTCTCCGCTATAGTTCTTTTTTTGCGGAAAGGACGAGGCTGCCCGTTACCATAACCGTATGAACTGCGCCGAGGTTGATATTCATATCGTCCACGGCGTTCGCCGCCATAATTACTCTCTCCATAGCTACTGTTTCCCGAATATCCGTTACGGGAATAACCATATTTTCCTTGCGAAAAACTTCTATTATTGGGACGTTCCTGATAATAGCGTTCCGAATTATCGTAAGAATCTTGATTACGCCCATAATCTCCGTTATCATTACGGTAATAACCACCGGATTGACGATAACTCCCTTGCCTATTGCCGCCTTCACGATAACTACGATAGCCTCTGCTTCCGTTATCACGATTGTAGCCGCCACTCCGATAAGTATTGCGACTGTCGGAACGATCAAATGCATTATTATTACTGCTGTAAACGTTCACTTTCCTATAGCGCACATTTCCGCCATTCTCATAAGAGCGCGGAGATTGCTCGCCATTACCTTGATTCACTTTCTCTTCGTTGTCCATCACGGATTAAATGTTTTTAATTTGTTATACGTCGCCTGCAACGGCGTTTCTTTTATTCTTTACATTAAATACCCACGTAGTTTTTGCGGGGTTATTTTCAACAGTTCTTCCTTTACTTCTTCCTTAATATCAAGTCCCTTTATAAACACTGCAATATCCTTTTGAGTTATCTTTTTATTCGTGCGTGTCAGAGCCTTAAGAGTCTCGTAAGGATTCGGGAATCGTTCACGACGAAGTATTGTTTGTATTGCCTCTGCCACAACTTCCCAATTATTTTCCAAATCGGCATCAATAGATTCACGATGCAAAAGTAGTTTATCGAAACCTTTAAGAGTACTCTTTATGGCAATAATCGTATGTGCCATAGGAACGCCGAGATTACGAATAACCGTGCTGTCGGTTAAGTCTCTTTGCAGTCTTGAAAGCGGAAGTTTCCTTGACAGATGCTCGTAAAGCGCATTTGCTACGCCCAAGTTACCCTCGGAATTTTCATAATCTATGGGGTTTACCTTATGCGGCATTGCCGAACTTCCGACTTCGCCTGCTTTTATCTTCTGCTTGAAATAATTCATGGATATATAAGTCCAGAAATCGCGATCAAGATCCATTATCACCGTATTAATTCGCTTCAATGCATCAAGTACGGCTGCAAGACCGTCATAATTGGAAATCTGTGTGGTATATTCTTCTCTTTCAAGTCCGAGACGTTCTTCAAGAAACTTTCCTGCTAAAGTTTTCCAATCCATATCGGGATAGGCTACGTGATGAGCATTAAAGTTTCCCGTTGCACCACCGAACTTTGCCGTTATCTTCAAACCTTTCAGCTGCTCAAGCTGACGTTCCATGCGATAAGAGAATACACGAATCTCCTTTCCCAAACGAGTTGGGGAAGCCGGCTGACCATGTGTGTGGGCAAGCATGGGAATATCTTTCCATTCTTCTGCCAAACCGTTTAGTTTGTCAATCAATTTGTGAAGTTCCGGATAATATACCTCCTTTATTGCATCGCCGAGCATCATAGGGAAAGACGTATTGTTTATATCCTGCGATGTCAAGCCGAAATGAATGAATTCTTTATAATCCTCAAGCCCCCTATTTCATCAAACTTTTTCTTGATGAAATATTCCACGGCTTTTTACGTCGTGATTTGTGGTCTTTTCTATTTCCTTTACAGATTGTGCGTCGGATTCCGAGAAATTCTTATACACATCTCTCAGCATTGCCACCTTACTGCTGTCAAAACTATTCAGTTGCGGCAAAGGAATTTCGGTAAGCCATATAAAATATTCGATTTCAACCTTTTACACGATATTTTATAAGTGCATATTCCGAGAAATAAGAAGAAAGAGATTCGCTCTTCGAATGATAGCGTCCGTCAATGGGACTTACGGCATTTAATACATCCAAATCCATAAAGTTCTATTTTACAGGTGCAAAATTAATCTATTTTTTCGACACAAACAATATAACATCCAAACTGCTTACACCATATTATTTATACCTTATCCACTTTTGCAAGCTCCCGAAACGACGGTTTCTTACCATACATCAGTATTCCCACTCTGTATATGCGCCCCGAAATCCATATCATCGCGAATGCCGAAGCATACAGCAAGAGCAGCGAAAGTAACTCCTGCCACAAGGGAACACCAAAAGGAATGCGCACCATCATTACTATGGGAGAAGTAAGCGGAATCATGGAACACCAAAAAGGCAAGTGGTCCGTCGGGATTGTTTATTCCGAACATTCCTGCATATAGAGCGAAAGCCATTATCACTACTGTGGGAACCATAAACTGCCCTGTGTCTTCGCTTGAATTGACAGCGGAACCTACACCTGCAAAAACGAAGCATAGAAAAGGTATCCGCCTATAAAGCAAAGAACAAACATAACGCCTATCTCCATTAAATTCATTCCCTTTATGACAGACAATATCTGTGCAGCATCTCCTGTTTCCGGGACAGCCGCCATGGCTGTATTGCCTACCATTCCGGAAGTAACCTCAGGCACACCCAACCAAACTCCAAGCACTGTCATTATAATGAAAAGCATCACGCCCCAAATAAACATTTGAAGTAAACCGACAAAGAGCCACACCCACAATCTTTCCGAGCATGAGGGTAAAAGGCTTTACAGAAGAAACCATCAATTCCATTATTCTGTTTGACTTTTCTTCCGTAACACTTTGCATCACCATGCCTCCGTATTGCAAAACAAATATATATATGAGTAATGTAAAGAAAATTCCCACGAACATGGCGGCAGCCGTGCTCGATTCTTTCTCGTCTCCGTTATCAGACCATCTAACTGTGCACCTTAAAATCCACTTCACATTCTTTCATCACTTTATCCAGATTCGGAATACCGTAAGATGCCACGCGCTGTTCATAGATCTTCTTTTCCAACACAGAATTCACCATTTGCTCAAGCTCCACCGACACCTCTTTTCGGGAATATATTCTTGAAGCTGTCTCGTTCTTCGACAAATCATCCCATATGGAAAGTACAGCATAGACATCGCTTTGCTCATCTCTGTAAGACTTTTTGCATCTTATCGCTATTGACAAAGCTAAAACTCTCATTGTCGTGAAACAACGGCGCATAAATTCCAGTACGGTCTATTATTACCACTTTTTGTTGTTCATCGCTTTTCAAAGAAGACAGAGCAACCGGAACTATTACCACAGCCGCAAACAAAAAACGGCATCAACACCGTAAGGAGAACAAAAGACCGTTTTTCACACGATAAAGAAATTCTCTCCTTATTATTATTCCTATTTTTTTCATTTAATATAATTTGTTGTACACGCACACTACTATGCAAAGATACCAAAAGCAGGCATATTATATTGTACGTATCAACTATAGTTTTCACTAAACAACATCTCCTTCACACTTTATGCGCATAATATTCACATATATTTCCTTTATCGACACACAAAAGACAAGATTTAAGGCTATTTTTCGTTCGGAATAAGTCTATGTTTATCATCATATTAATAAAGAAGGAAAAAATACAAGCCATATATTTTTTTAAAACAAAAGGCACTTATTTTAAAATACGAGCCATGTATTTTCAATTATGTGGCTCGTATTTTTCGGTTTCCCATTTGCACTTATGCAAGATACGCATATAACATTCATGATATTCACTAAAAATACGAGTAATAACATTTAATTCCATTACAAACAGCCACATTCTTTATCAAAGACACAAAAATGCCGTTTAATCACATTTTTGCGCTAAAAAACTAAATATGTTATGTTTATACTGCTATACAAGCCCTAAACCGTACACTTTTGTTCACAACAAAAGGTGTATCACATCATCTTTTTCGGGCGGAATTGGTAGACGCGCTACTTTGAGGGGTAGTGACAATTGTGTCGTGGGAGTTCGAGTCTCCTTCTCTTCACACCGAATAGCGTGCGGCAATAGCTCAGTTGGTAGAGCGCAACCTTGCCAAGGTTGAGGTCGCGAGTCCGAGTCTCGTTTGCCGCTCCTAATTTGAAAAGGAAAAAACATTGCTATTGAAAATTTTTTATCTTTCGAAGATTAGGTTATGTTTATTTTTTATTTCAACAACAACTTATGAATTTATATTTAAGATATTTCAATCAGGAAACTCTTGTACATAGCGTAGAAGATGCTTACGAATTTCTTGCTTCCATACCCGATGTGCACATTGACAATGCAATAAAAAAGGATTTGAAAGCCTTTGCCGAAAGTACGGTTGTGTATCCCAAAAGATACAAAATCATGCCTAAGGTTTACTTCATTGTCATTAAAACCACGGCAGAAACGATGGAAGAATTCAAAGCCAATAACAAGAAAGGGCAACAAAGCGTAAGCAGTCAAATAAAGAACGAACGCCAAATGGAATTGAACGAGGAGAAACCTGGATGGTACGAAGGTTCTCTGACTTTCAAGCGCGTAATTCCCATTCCCGGAACCGGCAAATTCCAATATCGCGACACATTGTTTGTTGCTCAAGTAAAAGCAGCGAATCCCCAAGAGTGTTATTCACGAATAATTCAGCATCTGCGCAATCGTCAGGACGTGGATTTGCGTTCTCAGTTCCCTTCTGCAAAAGGCAAGAACTTCAGCTACAAATATCTTGGCGAGAATCCTGTATTGGGAACACCCGAAAAATAAAAGTTCAATAGTAATATAAAACAAAACTCGTTGCACTTGGTTTTAACCGTATTGTGCAACGAGTTTTGTTTTTCTGTAATAACACCTACCGATTATTTCGTAACTTCGGCATTTTCTATAAAGAGTTCTTTTTCTTGCAGCCTTTTATTATATTATTGCGTACTTTTTACTTTTCGGGCATTACTTACAAGAATGCCGCACTCGCTTTCAGTACACGAAGTTATTTCGTTGCCTTCTATTACAATATTCTCATGAAGTTTTGCATTCTTCACATCGTCTGCAATAATATTCAACGCAATTCCCGCGCCGTGATAATCGCCGTTAACGGCACAATTCATAATTTTGTTGTTACGAATAACGACATTCTTGCTGTGCCAACCCTCTTTCCAATTAGCTTCACTACTTAGCGCAATAGCCGAATGCGTCAAGCCTCGGAATACATTGTTTTGTATTAAAGCTCCTCCTGTTGTTTTCAGCAATATTCCGCG